>Ga0134095_1000665_pt1 | contig 31226 bp, 30 predicted proteins | sample 6_2taG_FD_94449 | JGI IMG/M metagenome (GOLD analysis project Ga0134095, IMG submission 94449) | Switchgrass degrading microbial communities from high solid loading bioreactors in New Hampshire, USA - 6_20_20_110_A2 metaG | ecosystem: Engineered > Bioreactor > Semi-continuous > Anaerobic >... | reverse complement strand
TCTGGCATGCTGGCGATCCAATATCGCCAGCATATCGTCCACATAATCGTTGATGGAGAGTGAGGACAGCCCAACCGGCCGGGATTGGCCGTGCCCGCGCGCATCCCATACCAGAATCCGGTAATCTGCGGCGAAGTGGGCTACCTGTGCGTTGAACATGCGGTGATCCATCAGCGCGCCGTGCAGAAAGACGATCAGAGGGCGGTCTTCTCTGCCGACCGTCCAGTAATGAATGGTGCAGCCGCGGTGCTCCAGGAACTGTTCCGTCAGCACTGGCGGGGTTTTCAGGAACAGACTGGTGTTTGCGCAGAAGACTGGTTCATGATCAGTTCTTTGAACACTTGAATCACACACTGCTGGGCGTTATCCACTCATTGTAGCTTTGATGACAGCTCAGGCAGCCTGTACCTGTGGGTCCATTCTGTCTATTCATGATTGATTGGCACGATGAAGACCGGGCTGTCGGCCAGCTGCACGACCTGCTGCGCAACGCTGCCCATAAACAGCCGGTCCAGGCCACCGCGTCCATGCGAGGTGATCAAAATCAGGTCTGCCGCCTCGCGTCTGGCAGCGGCTGTAATCGTGCGTGCCGGATGCGACCCGGTTACAATCGTGCGTACTGCCAGCCCTTCCGCACGCAGCATACTGGCGATGGTTTCCAGATAGTGGTGCATATTGTTCTCGGCTTGCTTGCGAATGGTCTTGATTACGCTGGTGGGGGCGCGATATTTCTCGCTTTCGGGCACGGCTGGTACGCTGATAAGGATCAACTCGCAGCCGAAATTCAAACCGAACCAGCGGGCAAAGGGCAGTACCTGTTCCGAGAACGCCGAGCCATCCAGTGCGATCAGAATACGCTCGAACTGGGGCGTTTCGGGCGTGGCGTTTACTTCCACCTGTACCAGCAGTACAGGGATATCCAGAAGGCGCACCAGCTTCTCCGAGAGACCGCCGCGCAGCCAGTTGTTTTCTCCTGACGATCCGCGGGTGGTGGTGACGACCAGATCGACTGCGTTTTCGCGGACGACCTGATGGGTGACTGCGGATGGCGAGCCAGTTCGGATCGTGATGTTTACCTGAATACCGGCAGCGTGCAGCTTTTCTGCCACGCCGCACAGGTAGGCCTCAATGTCGGACGACTGCGCCGCTCCCTCAATATATGCATGCGACGCCGACAGCAGCGTAATGTGCGCGCCGGTGGTTTCGGCGATAAACTGGGCTGCGGGAACCGCCTGAGCTGCGTTTGTAGAGCCGTCTAACAGCAGCAGGATATGCTGGATATCGCCGGTTCGCTCGCGCCATTTGGTGTGCTGGGTGGGTTCAGGCATCCACACCAGAGTCTTCGTGCCGGGCTCACCATTCCCGTTGGCCGACCCCTCCACGCTGGACTGCCCAAAGCCAAACCCTGCCAGCAGGCTGGCATTGATCTGTCCCAGGTACTCCATTTCTGGCGAAGGATCGCCAATGCGCCGGCGGAAATAGGTAAAGATCAGGTACAGCAGTGGGATTAACAGGAAATATGTCCAGGCCCCTTCCAGAAAGCGCTCTTCAAAGATGATCAGGGTCGCCGCTGTGGTGAGCAGGGCAGCAATGCCGGTGCCCGCAATCGCTGCCGCTCTGCCGGCCGAGAACTGCTGGCGAAACTCGCGCACCAGGCGTCTGGTCACAGCCCAGCTGGTCATGCTGAGCAGGATAAACACCCCGGCAGCATATAAAGCCAGGTAAGTTTCTTCGTGAGTGCCAAAAAGCAGAAAACAGAAGGTTACGATGCCCACCTGCAGCCATACAGGCCTGGGGGCAACCTCGTAGCGGTTTAGTTCGCTGAATACCGGTGGGACATAATGGCGCTCTTTTAAACCCAGGGCCAGGTTTTGTAACCCCTGTGCACTGGCAGCTGAAGCGGACATCAGCACAACGATCGCGACCAGCGACCCGAGATACGGCAGCGGAGCTGGTAAGAGCTGGTCCATCGTCTGGGTAAACACGGAAACGGCGGTATTGTGGGGGTCCGAAAGGTTAAAAATCGCCGGACCGACGATGAGCATGGTGGTCGCTGTGGTACCCATGATGATCAGCAGGCTGTGAAAGGCTTTGCGGCTTTTCTGATGCGGATCGCCGCTGTAGGCAGGGACCAGATTGGCGAAAACCTCGATCCCGGTCATCACCGCCAGGATGCGGACATAACCGCCGATCGTAAAATGGATATTTGCCGGGCCGAAGGCCTGCAGGGAGAGTTCGGGCAGGTGAAAGCCGGTCCGGAGGATCGTGGCGATAATCATGGCCCACAGCAGCAGGAGTACACCGAACGTCGCCGGGCCAAAGGTGCGTGCTGCCATGCGCGGACCGCGGTTAACCAGCCAGCCGGTTAACAGACTGAGTATGACGGCTGCCAGTGAGCGGTATTGAATGCCCAGTATCGTCTGATTCAAAACCGGGACCCGGTCGGCTATCAAGGTGACCATAGCCGACATGCTGACCAGAAAGGTGAGGGTATATTCAACGAAGGTAATGGCTGCATTGACTTTAGCCGCCCAGCCGCCAAACTCTTCTTCGCTCAGCCCGCTGCCGCCGCTGCCATCGGTGATCCACTGCATGACCAGCCTGTAGGTGGTGGAAACCACGGCAATGGTCAGCACAGCCAGCCAGATCGAACCACCAAAAGCAGCCCGCGCCAGCCCTGCAGCCAGGCTGATGTTGATAAATGGGCCAAAAACATACAGGGGCGAGGTGGCAGCATCGCCGCCGCCGGCAAGGGCGCCTTCAAAGGCGTTATGTAATTTATTCGAGGTATGAGCCATATTTACTTTCTTTAAAATAAAAGAACGGCTTGAAAAGCCGTTCGCATACTGGCAAGCGAAGAAGGGCCTGTTACGACCCCGGGCTGTCCATCTGCAGCACGGGCATAATGATCCGGCTGGGATGGACAGCACATGACAAAGCGAACGACCGGCCAGATAAACGACGGCCTGGAAGTACAGAGGCATGCGTAAATTGTCCACCCCGGGTGGGCGGATCGGTCAGCCAGCGGATTCGCTTAGAGAGAACCGTGTTCAGTGTCGTATTCACCGGATGTGTACCTCAAAAAAAGCCGGATAATTATACACGAATTATCTGCGGAGAAAAGGTTAAACCTGCCAGCTATCGGAATTATTTGCCCCTCATCTCAATACCACCTCCTGGCCGCAGTTCGCTTGCGTGCTTTGGTCTTCGCGCTGTTGATCGAGAGGCCGTGAACCTCAGCGCTCGTCAGCCTCCGCCCCCTCCATCCCTGCCAGCACCTCGGCCCGCAGGCGGATGGACTGCTGCTGCGCCAGGCGCGCGGCGACCTGCTCCAGCGGCTCGCCGCTGTGCGGGTGGGGCAGACGGGGCAGCAGCTCGGCCAGGGGGACGGCCAGGTAAACCCGCTCCCAGACCTCCGGGTCGATCACCTGCCCGTCGACCACGGCAATATCCAGGTCGATTGTGCGCGGGGCGTTCTTATCGGCGCTGCGCCGGCGGCCCAGACGGGCTTCGATGGCCCGCAGGCGCTCCTTTAGCTCCGGCGGGGACAGGGCGGTGGTCACCAGGGCGGCGGCGTTCAAAAAGTCCGGCCCGTCGGAGCCCACCGCTGGCGACTGCCAGACCTGCGAGACGCGCTCCACCTGAAGCTCCTGGCGCAGACAGACCAGCGCGGCGGGAAGATTCTCCTCCGGATGGATGTTCGACCCCAGCACGACGCACACCTGCCGCGCGGCCTGTGTGCGGCCGGCGCAGTCATTTCGTTCAGGGCTGCCGGCTGCGCTCAATCTCCACCCCCACTGATTTCGAAAAGCGCACCGCGCCCGGTTTCTCCACGCGCACCCGCACCTTCTCCACCCCCGGCTCCTCCAGGCACAGTTTGGCGATGTCTGCGGCCAGGGCCTCCACTGTAAAGCGCTGTGCAGTCTCGGCGTGCTGCTGCGCCTTCTTGGCGATCGTGCGGTAGCTGATGCTGTCGTTCAGGTCGTCTGTTTCACCGGCCCTGCTCAGATCGGCGAAGAGCACAATGTTGATCAGGATCTCCTGTGGTTTCTCGCGCTCCCAATCGTTCACACCGATAATGCCGCGCGCTGACAGGTCGCGAATGATAATCTGGTCCATGCTTGCCTCCAGGCTGAAAATGAATTAAACGAGATGTCTGCCCCCGTCCAGATAGAGGATTTCACCGCTGATATACGCCGGCCCGCCAAGCAGGAACACCAGCGCCTGCCCGACCTCCTCCAGCGTGCCCCAGCGCCCGGCCGGCACGTGCTCCAGCAGGTCGGGCGGTGTTTTTCCGGTGCTGGGCGGCAGGATGGCCCCCAGGGCGATCCCGTTGACGCAGATATCCGGGGCCAGAGACACGGCCAGCGAACGGGTCAGGGCGACCAGGCCGGCTTTGCTGATCGTATAGGGCAGGTGATCGGCCCCCGGCCGCAGGGCGCGCCAGTCGAGGATGTTGACGATGCGGCCGGTCTCGCCCGGCTCGCGGTGCTCCAGGTAGTGGCGCGCGAAGGCCTGCGAGAGGAAAAACGGGCTGCTCAGGTTGATGTCCATATGCCGCTGCCAGTCTTGCGGAGTGGTGTTCTGCCAGTCCCGGTCTTCGAAGATGGCGGCGTTGTTCACCAGCCCGTGCAGCGGGCCGAGTTCTGCGGCGGCGTGGATCAACTCCGCCGCCGATGAGGGATCGCTCAGGTCGTGCTGCAGCACCCCGGCCTGGCAGCCCAGGGCTTCGATCTCCCGGCGTGCGGCTTCGGCCTCTTCCGGGGAGCTGCTGTGGTGGATGATCACCCGGCCGCCGGCCCGGGCCACAGCCATGGCCAGGGCCCGTCCGATGCGCCGGGCCGAACCGGTGATCAGGATCGTTTTAGCTTGCAGGTTCATGATGTGGTCCTTTTTGAAAACGCCGGCCCATCAGCCACAGGCTGGCGGCCAGCACCAGCCAGGCGGCGAGCTGCGCCAGGCGGAAGCCCGAAAAGACCAGCACGCTGTCGCCGCGGAAGGCCTCGATGAAGATGCGGGCGAGCGCGCTGGCGGCGGTGAAGATCAGGAAATAATCCAGCCGGCGTCCCAGGGGGCCTGCCGGCCAGCAGGCGGCCAGGATGAGCAGCGCGAGCAGGGTCTCGTAGATCTGTGTGGGGTGGCGGCGTGCGCCCCACAGCTCGATCGCCCAGGGGACTGCGGTGGGGGCGCCGAAGGCGTCGCCGGACGCCAGGTGGGAAATGCCCAGGGCGACGGCGAAGACGGCGAAAGCGGGGGTGAGGGCGTTGAGCGTGGGCCACAGGCGCATCTCCTTCCGCTGCGCATAGATGAGCGCACCGATCAGGCCCGCGGCCAGCCCGCCCCACGGGTCGAGCAGCTCGGGCCTGGGGGAGAGCAGGTTGAGGGGAGCCTCGATGAAGGCGCGGCTGTAGCGGGCGGCATAGGCCAGCCGGGCGCCGGCCAGGCCGGAGAGCAGGGCGGTGAGGGCCAGGGAGAACAGGCGGTTACCGTCCACCCCGAAGCGGGGGGCATGGCGTTCCGCCAGGCTCAGCCCCAGCCACACGCCGAGCAGCAGGCTGAAGGCCGGTACGGGGATCCCCACGGGGCCGATCTGCAGCACAGGCAGCATCAGGAGCCCTCCTCGAGCAGTTCCTGCAGGCGCGCCTCGATGAGCGCCGCGGGCATCCCGCCGATCACCACATCCTGAATCACGCCGCCGGCGTCGATGAAGAAGGAGGAGGGCAGGGAGTGGGTGCGGTACAGGCCGGCCACCGAGCCGTCGTAATCGAAGACGATGGGGAAGGTCAGGTCGAGCGATTCGCTGAAGGCGAGCGCTTTTGCGGGGCTGTCGGAGTAGGCGGCGTTGACCGCCAGGATGACGAAGCCGTCGTCCTGGTGCTGGCGGTAGGCCTGTTCGAAGGCGGGCATCTCCTCGCGGCAGGGCGGGCACCAGGAGGCCCAGAAGTTGAGCAGCACCGGCCGGCCGCGCAGGTCGGAGAGGCGCAGGGTCTCGCCGCTGGCGCTGGTGAGTTCAAAGTCGGGGGCCAGGAAGCCGGCCCGCGGGGCGGGGATGGCCCCGCCGGTAGTGGCGCCCGGTTCCGCGCGGCTGAACACGATCCACCCCGCGCTGAGCAGGAGGATGGTCAGCGAAATCATTCCCCACCTGTTCGACATCTGTGTGCTCACCTGCGAGACGTCACAATATTGTGGACCATGCGAGGTAAGTGTAAAGGGGAAGGACCGGCCTGTCAACGGATTGGGGAACGGATATAACGGATCGCTGACCACGGATGGCGACCGCAGGTCGCCATCCGTGGTCAGCTCTTGACACCAGCCCCCGCTTTGTTATGATGGACTCCATGGCATCCCGCATCTGGCTGCGCCTGTCCGGCCTAACAACCGCTGCCTGTCTGATTCTCAGCGCCTGCCGGGCCGCGGCGACCGAGCCGCCCGCCACGCCCACGGTGACGCCGTCCCTCACGGTCACCGCCACCGACAGTCCCACCCCTCCACCCAGCCCGACAGAGGAGGCCCCCACCGCGCAGGCCTACCCCTACCCGGGGCCTCAGGACGTCCTGCCCACACTGGACGGCGCCTATCCGGGCGCAGCTACCCCATTCCCGACCGTATCCGTTTACCCGGGGCCCGGTGAGGCCCCCGAGTTCCCCAGCCCGACGACCGGGGCGTATCCGGGGCCGGAAGCGTTCCCGACCCCAACCGGCGGCGCATACCCGGGGCCGGCGGCGCCGCCCTCGCCGTTCCCCACTTCGTCAACGGGCGCGTACCCCGGCCCGGCCGTCACAACGCAGCCCTCCCTGCTGCCCACGCCCAACCCGCTCACGCCCTCGCCGACCGGTGTGATCCCCACCGCGCAGCCCACGGTCACGCCCACACGCCCGCGGCCGACCGTCCCGCAGATCACCGTGGACCTGCGCCTGCTGGCCACCGATCCCGATGAAGTGGAGCTGGCTTCCGGGCGCGTGCAGCTCGTCGAGTTCTTCACCTTCTGGTGCTACCACTGCCGGGCGATGATCCCCATCATGTACGGGCTGGAACAGGAATACAGCAGCCGGATGAACTTCGTTTACCTGGACCTGGACGACCCGCGCGTGCGCGAGTTCCGCGAGGCGCTGGGGTACCGCATCCCGCCCGGCGGGATCGAGCCCCAGTTTTACCTGCTCGATGCTGAAGGGGAGATCATCAAGCAGTGGCGCGGCGTCGTTGCGGTGGAGGAGTTCCAGGACGAGATCGAGCGCCTGCTGCGCGGGCCGGCGCCTTAGCCGGCGGCTTTCTTCCCCCGGGCCGGTTTCTGCGGCTCCCGGGCTCTGCTTCTTTCCACCACTTTGCGGCAGTATTCAAACAGCACCGGCAGCGCCTCTTCGTCGTCGTAGGGCACTTTGGCGCTGCCCTTGCCGAATTTTGCGCGCGGCAGCTGGGTTTTCAGCTCCTCGATCAGGTCGAAGTCGAGGGTGTGGAAAGTGTAGTGGTTTTTAGCGGCGGAGAAGGCGACGTAGCTGCCGTTGAGTTTGAACATGGGCATCTGGTAGGAGATGGTTTCCCGGGCTTCAGGGAAATTGGTGCGCATGAACTCGATCAGGGTTTCCAGGCGCTGTTTTTTGATCCCATCGAACTGGTTGACATATTCTTCGACCGTGCTGATCATATCCCACTCCTTCTGGCGGTTGAATTGAAGCACTGGGGGTAATTATTACCATGAAACCGGGCGCGGCTCCAGAGCGCTGGGGGCCAGGTGTGGTCACACCGGTCGCTCAAACGGGAACGAACCATCATTCTCCATAAATGGGCCGCAGGCCGGCTGGTGTTCCCTTTCTTTGTCAACCCCCACCCTTGCCCTACCCGCTTTGCTCGCTGATGCTCGCTCGCAGGGGAGGGAAAAACGTGTTCCCACGCGTCCCGTCTTGAAAGCACAGTAAGGCACTTGACAAAGTGTACCCACTTCCACTATAATATCCTTACCCCATCCCCCCTGGGGGGGGTATCAGGAAGGAGTTGTGAAGCATGAAACATGAAGAAGCCCTGCGCCGCTTGAAAACTGTTGAGGGGCATATCCGCGGCATCGAACGCATGGTGGAAGACGGCGCCTACTGCATCGACGTCATCCGCCAGATCCAGGCCGTGCAGGCGGCGTTGAGCAAGGTCAGCACGCTGGTCCTCAACGAGCACCTCAACTCCTGCCTGATCACCGCCGTACGCGGCGAAGATCCGGACGAGCGCGAACGGGTACTGCGCGAGATCACGGATGTATTTGCAGCAGCCACAAAAACCTGAACAGGAGAGCAACCCCCCATGAAAACCCTCATCTTCGATATCCCCAACATCAGCTGCCATCACTGCGTTCACACCATTCAGACCGAAGTCGGAGAGCTGGAAGGCGTGCAATCGGTCACTGCCGACGCAGCTGCAAAAACGGCCACGGTCGTGTTCGATGCGCCGGCTACCGAAGAGAAAATTAAGGAACTGCTGGCGGAGATCAACTACCCGGCTGCCGCCGTCCATTCGCCCAACTAACCCTCATTCATTATTGATATAAAACCGCCGGCAGCACCTGCTGCCGGCGGCGTAAAAAAATACCCGGCCTGCTCCGCAGGATTGATTTTCATGGTTTGATCAAAATCCTCCAGCCGCCCGGTTGATACAAAATGAACCTGGTAAACTCTACTGCCGCACGGGCCGGCTGGACGGGAGGCTTGCATGGTTGATTCCAGACAAATTACACTGCCGGTGACGGGGATGACCTGCGCCAACTGCGTCGCCACCATTGAACGCAATCTGAAAAAGGTGGACGGCGTGCAGAGCGCGCTGGTGAACCTGTCGTCCGAGCGCGCCACGGTCGAGTTCGACCCGCAGCGCACCGGGCTGGACGACCTGGTGGCCCGCATCCGCCGCGCAGGATACGACATCGCCGCTGGCGAGGCCAGCCTGGTGGTGCACCGCATGAGCGACGCCAGCGACGCCCAGCGCCTGGAGAAGGCGCTGCTCCAGGTCGAAGGTGTGATCGAGGCGCAGGTGAACTTCGCCGCCGAGAGCGCACGCGTGCGCTACATCCCCACCCTGGTCAGCCAGGGCGACCTGCGCCGGGTGATCGCTGCGGCCGGCTTTGAGGCCGTCGAGACCGGCGGCGAGGGCGAGGACGCCGAACGCAAAGCGCGCGAGGCCGAGATCGCCCAGCAGCGCCATTATCTGATCGTTGGCCTGATCTTCACTGTGCCGCTGTTCGTGTTTTCGATGGCGCGCGACCTGGGCCTGCTGCCCATGTGGTCGCACGAGCCCTGGGTGAACTGGTTGATGTTCGCCCTGGCCACACCGGTGCAGTTCTACGTGGGCTGGCAGTACTACGTGGGCGCCTACAAAGCCCTGCGCAACCGCTCGGCGAACATGGACGTGCTGATCGCCATGGGCTCGTCGGCGGCGTATTTCTACTCCATCCCCATCGTCCTCGGGTTGATCCACGGGCATGTCTACTTTGAGACTGCCGCGGTGATCATCACGCTGATCAAGCTGGGCAAATTCCTGGAAGCGCGCGCCAAAGGCCGCACCAGCGAAGCCCTGAAGAAGCTGATGAGCCTGCGCCCGAGCACGGCGCGCGTGCTCCGCGACGGCGTGGAGAGCGAGATCCCCGCCGAAGACGTGCGCGTGGGCGACGTGGTCATCGTACGCCCGGGCGAGAAGATCCCCGTGGACGGGGTGGTGATCGAAGGCCGCTCAGCGGTGGACGAGTCCATGCTCACGGGCGAGTCCCTGCCGGTTGAGAAGGGCCCCGGCGACCCGGTGATCGGCGCGACCCTCAACCGGCACGGCCTGCTCAAGTTCGAGGCCACCAAAATCGGGCGCGAGACGGCCCTGGCGCAGATCATCCGCCTGGTGGAAGAAGCCCAGGGCAGCCGTGCGCCGATCCAGGCGCTGGCCGACCGGGTTTCGGCCGTCTTTGTCCCGGCGGTGATCGCCATCGCCCTGATCACTTTCCTGGTCTGGTATTTCATCATCCCGCTGCCGGCCGAGGCGCAGACCGGTCTGTTCACGCGCGCCCTGATCAACATGGTGGCGGTGCTGGTGATCGCCTGCCCGTGCGCCATGGGCCTGGCGACGCCGACGGCCGTGATGGTGGGCACCGGCAAAGGCGCCGAGCTGGGCGTGCTGCTTAAATCGGGCGAGGCCCTGGAGCGTGCCGGCAAGGTGGACACGGTGGTGCTGGACAAGACCGGCACGATCACGCGCGGCCAGCCGGCGGTGACCGACATCGTGCTGGCGCAGTCCGCCCGGGAGCCGGCTGCTGCGGCCGCCGGAGGGGCGGCGGTGCTGGAGACCGACCCCGCGCTGGAGCTGCTGCGCCTGGCCGCCTCGGTGGAGAAGGGCAGCGAGCACCCGCTGGGTGAGGCCATCCTGGCCGAGGCCGGTGAGCGCGGCCTGACTCTCAGCGATCCGCTGGGGTTCAAAGCCGAAGCCGGCCACGGCGTGGAAGCCCAGGTGGACGGCCGCCAGGTGCTGGTGGGTAACCAGCGCATGATGGCTGCGCGCGGCATCGAACTGGGCGAACTGGCGGGCGAAGTGGAGCGCCTGCAGAATGAGGCCAAAACGGCCATGCTGGTGGCGGTGGACGGCGCCGTGCGCGGCGTGATCGCCGTGGCCGATACGGTCAAAGACGGTTCGCTGGACGCCATCCGCCGGCTGCACGAGATGGGCCTGCAAGTGGTCATGCTCACCGGCGATAACCAGCAGACCGCCGAGGCGATCGCCCGCCAGGTGGGCGTGGACATGGTGCGTGCCGAGGTGCTCCCCGGCGACAAGGCTGCCGAGGTGAAGCGCCTGCAGGAGATGGGCCAGGTGGTGGCCATGGTAGGCGACGGCATCAACGACGCCCCGGCGCTGGCCCAGGCCGAGGTGGGCATCGCCATTGGCACCGGCACGGACGTCGCTATGGCTGCGGCGCCGGTGGTGCTGATCAGCGGCGACCTGCGCGGCGTGCCGCGCGCCATCAGCCTGTCGCGGGCCACGTTGAAGACCATCAAGCAGAACCTGTTCTGGGCGTTTATTTACAACATTATCCTGATCCCTGCGGCTGCGGCCGGGGCGCTGAACCCCATGCTGGCCGCCGCGGCCATGGCCTTCAGCAGTATTTTCGTGGTCAGCAACAGCCTGCGGCTGCGCGGGATGCGTATAGATTAATGATCTGGCAGGAGCGGCCAGTGAGACCCGGCCAGGCACTCTTCGATCGAGCGGTCGTTCTTTGACCGCCGCTGCGGGTGCCTGGCTGTGCTGCGGATGACAATTTCCCTCACCTGCGAACGGAGCGAAGCGAAGTGAGCGGGGGAGGGTCAGGGTGGGGGTAATGGGCGTGGCTCGAAAGCGCGGCGAGCATCATCCACGTGCACGTGTTTTGGACGCCCACCCAACCTCCCCCGCTCGAGCACGCCTGCCGGCAGGCAGGCTGCCATGCAGGGGAGGAGCATAATTCCCTCCCCTGTGAGCGGCCCGCCGGAGGCGGGCTGGCGAAACGGGGGAGGGCAGGGTGGGGGTAATGGGCGTGGTCGAAACGGCCTGCGGGCAAATTACCCGGCACCCTGAGCGGCATGCTCCGCATGCCCGGTCGAAGGGCGCCTGGGTGCCTGGTAGTCGATCTTCAGCCGCCGTTCCGGATGCCTGGGTGCGGTACTCAGGCGTCTGGCAGCCATGAAGAGATTAACAACCTGCCCTTATAAGACCCAGCCACTCCGCTTAAGCACATCTGCCGGCAGGCAGGCCGCCAGGCAGCGAAGGCGCGTCCTTGACCGCCCGCTCCTTTCTGGTTATGCTTAATCCCCGGGCGCGGGGGACCGCGCCCACATTACACACACTGGCGGTATTCAACCACACCATCATGGCTCGCAAACCTCTCACCCGACGCGAATTCCTCAAACTGACTGCCCTGGGGCTGGGCAGCCTGGCCTTCAGGCACTGGAACAGCCTGGCTCTGCTGCCCGATTTCCCCGACGCTGAGCGCCTGGGCCGCGCAGCCAAGGGCAGCCTGGAGATCAAGGCCCAGCCCGATATGAACAGCGAGACGGTGGGGATCCTGTACGAAGACAACGTCGCCCCGTGGATCCGCGAAGTCGTCAGCGACTACCAGGACCTGAACTTCATCAACCAGCGCTGGGTGGAAGTTCCCGGCGGTTATGTCTACGGGGCGCGCTTCCAGCCCGTGCGCAACATCCCCAACGAACCGGTCACAGAACTGCCAAACTCCTCCATCGGGCCGGGCATGTGGGCCGAGGTGACCGTCCCCTACGTGGACGCCTTCACCGAGAACGACCCCTCGCCCAACTCGTGGGTGGACTTCCGCGTGCGCGACGGCCTGCCCCCGCGCCTGTATTACAGTCAGATCTTCTGGGTCGACCGCATCCGCACCAACGACGCCGGGCAGGTCTTCTACCGCGTCAACCCCAACTACTACGGCGGCCTGGACCTGCTGTGGGCGCCGGGAGAGGCCTTCCGCCCGATCACGAAAGAGGAGATCGCCCCCATCCGCCCCGAGGTGGAGAACAAGCGCATCGTGGTGGACATCAACCACCAGACCCTTTCGTGCTACGAGGGCGATACGGAGGTCTACTTCTGCCGGATCTCGAGCGGGGCGAAATACAACGTGGCCGGTGAGGTGGTCGACGCCTGGTCCACGCCGGCCGGCGAGTTCTGGATCTCGCGCAAGTACCTGGGCGTGCAGATGAGCGGCAACGCCACCGGCGCCCCGTACGACTCCCCCGGGATCGGCTGGTCGATGTTCTTCGCCACCGGCGGGGTGGCCCTGCACTCGACCTACTGGCACAACGCCTACGGCACCCCCATGTCGCACGGCTGTGTAAACGCCAGCCCCGAAGACGCAAAATGGATCTTCCGCTGGACGGCCCCCGAGGTGCCGTACGACCCGGGCATGCTCGACGCCACCGTGACCGGCCTGCCCAGCACCAAGGTGGAAGTGGTGGAGGTTTAAGCTGAAAACTCTCTCACGCCGGGAATTCTTAAAGGTAGCCGCTCTGGGTGTGGGCAGCCTGGGTCTGAGCCGTGCACCCGCCGGCCTGCGCCCCTTTGCCCTGCCGGAATTCCCCCGGGCCGAGCGCCTGGGGCGGGTGATCGGCGGCAAAGTGCCGGTGAAAGCCCGCCCGGATATCGACAGCCCCGACGTGGGCGTGCTCTTCGACGATGACGTGGTCCCCTGGCTGCGCGAGGTGGTGGGCTCGCGCCCGCTGTGGTACAGCCAGACCTTCGTGGAGACGCCGCAGGGCTACATTTACGCCCCCAACCTGCAGCCGGTGCGCAACCAGCCTAACGAGCCGCTCACCAGCCTGCCATCACCCGAGGGCTTCTGGGCCGAGGTGACGGTGCCCTATGTGGACCTGACGCTGCACAACCCGCCGCACCGCTCTCCCTGGCTGAACCACACCGCTGCGCCGCGCCTGTACTACAGCCAGATCATGTGGATCGACGACATCCGCACCACCGAAGACGGGCAGGTGCTCTACCGGGTGAACGAACGCTACGGCACGTTTGGCGATATCTTCTGGGCGGCCGGGGAGGCTTTCCGCCCGCTCACCGAAGAAGACGTGGCGCCCATCCACCCCGACGTGGAAGACAAGCGCGTGGTCGTCGACCTGACCCACCAGAGCCTCTCCTGCTACGAAGGGAACACGGAGGTCTACTACTGCAGAGTATCGACAGGAGGCAAATACGACGCCGAAGGCAACCCCACCGACAAATGGTCCACTCCACCCGGTTCGCATTCCATCTGGCGCAAGCTGGTCTCGGTGCACATGACGGGCGGCACCACCGGCGGCGGGTACGACCTGCCCGGAATCGGCTGGACGGTGTTGTTTTCGGGGAATGGGGTCGCCGTGCACTCCACTTTCTGGCATAATAGCTTTGGCATACCCAAATCGCACGGCTGTGTCAACGCCCGGCCGGAAGATGCCCAGTGGATCTTCCGCTGGACACTGCCATCCGCTCCCTACGATCCCGGGGACATCACGATTTCGGGGAGCGGCAGCACCAAAGTGGTTGTTATCGAGAGTTAATTCGGTTGATCGAGCGAAACGCTGGAGTACATATTTATGCCTGGAGTTGAAATCAGTCTCGGCTTTGCCTTCCTCGCCGGACTGGCATCTTTCCTTTCGCCCTGCGTGTTCTCGCTGGTGCCCGCCTACGTGGGCTACCTGGGCGGGCGCTCGGCGTCGAACCTGAGCAGCGGGGAGAGCAGCCGCTGGACGGCGCTCAGCCACGGCGTCGCCTTCGTGCTCGGGTTCAGCGTGGTCTTCATCCTGCTGGGCATGGCCACCTCGGCCATCGGCAGCCTGCTGTACGATGCGCGCGACATCCTGGCGCGCGTGGGCGGCGTGATCGTCATTTTCTTCGGTCTGCACATGACCGGCATCCTGCGCATCCCCTTCCTGGAGTACGACCTGCGCCGGCAGACCGCCCCAGACCGCAGCCGCGGCTACCTGGCGTCGGCGCTGATGGGCGTGTTCTTCTCCGCCGGCTGGTCGCCCTGTGTGGGGCCGATCCTGGGCACCATCCTGGGCATTGCCATGTTCGGCGGCTCGGTGGTCCAGGGCGTCAGCCTGCTGTCGGCCTACTCTGCAGGGTTAGCCATCCCCTTCCTGATCGCCTCGGTGCAGATCGGGCTGGTGACGCGCATCATCCGCCGCTACGGCAAGGTGATGCGCTACATCGAGATCGTCATGGGCCTGCTGCTGCTCGTGGTGGGCGTGCTGCTTTTCGCGGGCCAGTACAGCCGCTTCGCCAGCCTGGCCTTCTTCTTCCCGGCCAGCGATGAGGTGCTGGTGGGCCGCTACCTGCTGATCGGGCTGGCCGCCCTGGTCGTGCTGGCGCTGGTACCCGGCTACCTGGGCCGCCGTAAGGGGCGCAGCTTTCTGGACTGGTACCTGTTTGGCCTGGGCCTGTTTCCCGTCGCCCTGATTGCGGCCCTGCTGGTCAAACCGCGCTCTGCAGGAGAACCCCAGCCCGGGGAGGGGGAACCCGGGCAGGCGGGCAGCGCCTCCGCCAGGGGCGACGAGGAGGCCCTCCCCCGCCCTGGATAGGAAGCTGGTTTGAAACGTTCGAGTAATACGCTCCTGCTGCTCGGTGCGGGCCTGCTCATCGGGTTGGGCGCCGGCTGCCTGCTGCTGGCGCTGACCGGGGCTGGCGGCGCGCTGTTTTTCGGTCTGCAGTCCTCCCTTTCGGGGGAAGACTCCATCCTCTTCCCGGAAGTGGACAGCCCTGCGCCGCCGTTCGAGCTGCAGAGCCTGGCTGGGGAAACCTACCGCCTGGAGGACCTGCACGGCCAGCCGGTGGTCGTCAATTTCTGGGCCACCTGGTGCGCCCCCTGCCGGCTGGAGATGCCGCTCTTAGACTCCTACCAGGCGCAGTACGGCGACCAGCTCACCATCCTGGCGGTCAACTTTGACGAGCCGCAGGATCTGGTGCAGAGGTTTGTCGACGAGCTCGGCCTGACTCTGCCTGTGCTGCTCGACCCGGGCGGAAAGGTGGTGAACCAGTACCGGGTGCGCGGCTACCCGACAACGGTGTTTATCGACGCGGAAGGGGTCATCCGCTACCAGCATATGGGGCAGCTTGAAGAGCGCCAGCTGGCCCGATATCTTGAAGAAATGGGAGTATCCCTGGAATGATCGAAGTCACGCTGTACGGCCGCCAGAACTGCCATCTTTGCGACGAGGCTGAGGCAGATTTGAAGGCACTGCAGGCGGTGGTCCCCCACCGCCTGACTGTAATCGATATCGACAGCAGCCCCGAGCTGGTGCAGGCTTACGGCCTGGAGATCCCGGTGGTGGAGATCGGCCCTTACCGGTTGAAAGCCCCGATCACCGCCCAGGAGCTGGAGATCACCCTGCGGGCAGCGCAGGACCGCCAGCAGCAGCTCGAGACTCTCAACACCCCCGCCTATGGAAACCGCTGGACCGGTGCGGATAAGGTTTCGTACTGGCTGTCGCGCCACTGGCTGGCGCTGTTTAACCTGATCGTGTTCATCTATGCTGGCCTGCCGTTCCTGGCGCCGGTGCTGATGGCCGCCGGCGCGCCCGGGCTGGCGCAGCCCATCTACCGGGCCTACAGCTTCGTCTGCCACCAGCTCCCTTACCGCTCCTTTTTCCTGTTCGGCGAGCAGCCGGTCTACCCGCGCGCGGCGGCCGGCCTGGAGGGCCTGCAGTCCTTTGAGGCGGTGACCGGCATCGGCGAGGGCAGCAGCTCGCAGGAGCTGCTCGACGCGCGCACATTCGTTGGGAACCCCACCACCGGTTACAAGATCGCCCTGTGCCAGCGCGATGTGGCCATCTACGGGGCCATCCTGCTCTTCGGCCTGATTTTCGGCCTCACCGGGCGCAGGCTCCCGCCCCTGCACTGGCTGGTGTGGATCCTGGTGGGCATCCTGCCCATCGCTGTGGACGGTTTCAGCCAGCTCTTCAGCCAGCCGCCGTTCAATTTCCTCCCCTACCGTGAAAGCACGCCGCTCTTCCGCGCGCTCACCGGCGGACTGTTCGGCTTTATGACCGCCTGGTTCGGCTACCCCATGGTGGAGAAATCCATGGCCGAATCGCGCCAGTACATGTCCGAAAAGCTGCTGCGCGTGCGCCAGAGCCAGAAGCAAACCTGATCATCATGCCTGTTACCGAGATCCCTACCACCGGAGTACGCTATTTTCATTTTGAATCCCTGGATGCAGCCGGCCTGGTGCACGCCGTGTTCATGCGCCAGGGCGGTGTGAGCGAGGGCCCCTGGACTTCGCTCAACGTCGGCAGCACGGTGGGCGACAACCCCTACAACGTGCTGGAGAATAAGCGGCGCTCCTTTGCCGCCCTGGACCGCGACCCCGAGAGCCTGTTCGATGTCTGGCAGGTGCACGGGCGGGCGGTGGTGCGCGGCGAAGCTCCCCGGCCGCCGCATGTGCCTCACCGGCGCGCCGACGCCATCATCACCCGGACGCCCGGTGTGACGCTCTTCATGCGCTTCGCCGACTGCGTCCCAATTTTCCTGTACGACCCGGTGCGCAAAGCAGCCGGGCTGGTGCACGCCGGCTGGCGGGGCACCGTGCAGGACGCGTCCGGCGCGGCCCTCGAAGCCATGCAGGAACACTACGGCTCCCGGCCGGAGGATATCCTGGCGGCCATCGGCCCCTCGATCGGCCCGGATCACTACGAGGTCGGCCCGGAGGTGGCAGAGCAGGTGCAGCAGGCTTTCGGCGAGCATGCCGCCGCGCTGCTCTGCGGTGAGAACGGGCGTACGCACCTGGACCTGTGGCAGGCCAACCGCCTGCGCCTGGAGCAGCACGGCGTGCGGCACATCGAACTGGCCGGGATCTGCACCGCCTGTAACACGGCAGACTGGTTCTCCCACCGGGCGGAAGCCGGCCGCACCGGCCGCTTTGGCGCCCTGCTGGCCCTGCCCTGACCCGGCCGGGCGTGAAAAAACTGTAAAATTAAAACCGCTCTCCCGGCAGCGCCTCGTTTCATGCTAAAATCCATTCAGTCTGGCCGGCCCGCACAGCGGGCTGTTAACCAAATTTATCCTGAAGCTGGTTCATGATCGCCGAACGCTACGCACAGGTGAATGAGCAAATCCGGCGCGCGGCGCAGGCCGCCGGCCGCGATCCCGCTGGGATCCGTCTGGTGGTGGTCACCAAGGGGCACCCGCTGGAGGACATCCAGCAGGTGGTCGAGGCGGGCGCCTGCCTGTTGGGCGAAAGCTACGTGGAGGAGGCGCTCGAGAAAATCCAGGCTGGCGGGCTCCCGGGCGGTGTGGAATGGCACATGATCGGCCACGTGCAGAGCCGCAAGTCGAAAGCGGTGGCGGCCCATTTCGACTGGCTGCACTCGCTGGACCGCGAGAAGCTGGCCCTGCGCCTGGAGCGCGACGCCGCGGCAGCCGGGCGCACCCTGCCTGTGCTGCTGGAGTGCAACGTCAGCGGAGAGCAGAGCAAGTTTGGCTGGCCCGCCTGGCAGGAGGAGCGCTGGGACGGTCTGCTCGAGCCGCTCGAGCGCGTGCTGGCGCTGCCGCACCTGCAGGTGCGCGGCTTGATGACCATGGCTCCCTTCTTCAGCGACCCGCAGCAGGCGCGCCCGTATTTCAACCGCCTGCGCCGCCTGCGCGATTTTTTGGCCGCACATTTCCCCCAGGCGGACTGGAGCGAGCTTTCGATGGGCATGAGCGGCGATTTTGAAGCCGCCGTTCAGGAAGGCGCCACCATCGTGCGCATCGGCACGGCAATTATGGGACCGCGCCCCGACCTCAAGGACTGAAAACCGGATGACAGGGAACTGACAATGGGCTTTTTAATCGTTCTGGTAGACACGCTGTTTCGCGTGCTGACGCTGATCGTTTTTGTCGATGTGCTGCTTTCATTCTTTATGTCGCCATATCATCCCATCCGGCAGAATCTCGACCGTATTGTGGAACCCATGCTGGCGCCGATCCGCCGGGTGGTGCCTCCCGTCAGTATGATCGACTTCAGCCCGATGGTGCTGTTGATCCTGCTGCAAATTCTGCGCGTGCTGATTATCAGCGTGCTGCGCGCTTTCTGAACAGGGCTGTATGAACGCACGACGTTTTCATTTTCACAGTGGCAAAACGGGGGCGGCGCTGGCGGTGCGGGTGACGCCCAAAGCCAGCCGGAATAAAATCCTGGGCATTCTGGACGACGGCACGGTGAAGATCTCGCTGACAGCGCCGCCGGTGGACGGGCAGGCCAACGAGGCTCTGGTAAAGTTCCTGGCCGAGGTGCTCGACGTGCCGAAGTCGAATATCGAGGTTGTGGCTGGCGCGACCGGGCGCGATAAGCTGGTGTCTATCGTTGGCATCGATGCCAGCGCGGTGAACGACCGCATCATGGCACGACTGTGAGGGGGACGCAGGGGGACGCTGATTCTCGTTCCCACGCTCTGCGTGAAAATACCCGGGCCGGCCGCTCCGCAGCCAGTACAAACCATCCGGTACACCAGAATCGACAGACTGCTCCGCAGAGCGGGGCTTTTTCCGGCTCCCACGGAGACCGTGGGAGCCAGTGATATGTTCTCTCGCTCCCACGCTCTGCGTGGGAACGTCTGGACCGGCCGCTCCGCGGCCGCCGCATCCCATCCAGTGCGCCGGATTTAACTGTCTGCCCACCAGAGGGGGAAGTTCCCAGGTTTCTAAGTGGCCGGGAATGATTCCCATGCCCGGGTGCCAGAGATAAGTAACAATCCCCGGCCATCCGCCCTCGCGATGCGCAGCACCATCCCTGTCCCATAATTCCCGCCGGGTCAGTTATAATGGCTCCTCAGTTTTCATAAACGGGGAAATACACCGGCCATCCAACCCATATAAACTCAAACAACGCCATGGACCATTCCACCCCCTCTGTTGGCTACAGCACGCTGTTAAGGCGCAACCGCAATTACCGCTCCCTGTGGTTCGGGGAGATTGTCAGCCTGTTCGGCGACTGGTTCAACCTGATCGCCTCCGCCTCGCTGATCTCCAGCCTGACCGAATCGGGCCTGGCGGTGGGCGGCCTGTTCGTCATCCGCATGCTGGCGCCGTTTCTGGTCAGCCCGGTGGCCGGCGTGTTCGCCGACCGCTTCAACCGCCGGCGGCTGCTCATCGCCTCGGACCTGGCGCGGGCTGCAGTGGTGACCGGTTTCCTGTTCGTCCGCCAGCCCGAGCACGTGTGGATCCTGTACGTGCTGACCGCCGTGCAGCTCGCCATCAGCGGCTTCTTCTTCCCGGCGCGCAACTCCATGCTGCCCGACATCGTTTCGCCCGGGGAACTGGGCACGGCCAACGCCCTCAGCTCGGCCACCTGGTCGGTCATGCTGGCGGTCGGCTCGGCTGCCGGCGGGCTGGTGGCTGGAGAGTGGGGCATCTACCCCGCCTTCGTGATCGATGCGCTGACCTTCCTGCTCTCGGCATTTTTCATCAGCCGCATCCGCTACCAGCCGAAACCGGCAGAAGCGCGCCCGGCCGGCCTGGGGGCGGCGCTGGGCGAGTATCTGGAAGGGCTGAAGTACCTGCAGGCGCACCCCGATATCTTCGCCGTCAGCCTGCACAAGGCGGCGATCTCACTGACGGTCAGCGGGGTGTTCCAGGTGATCACGGTGACGCTGGCCGAACGGGTGTATGTGATCGGCGAGGGCGGGGGCACGTCGCTGGGCCTGCTCTCTGCTGCGGCCGGGGTGGGCACCGGGCTGGGGCCGATCCTGGCGCGGCGCTTCACCGGCGACCGCGACGGCGACCTGCGCCGCGCCCTGAGCTGGTCTTACGTGATCAGCGTGCTGGGGCTGGCGATGACCGCGCCGCTGGCCGGCTTTGGGGTGGTGATGCTGGGCAACCTGATCCGCGCCTTCGGCGGCGGGGTGAACTGGGTCTTCTCAACGCAGATCCTGCTCAAGGCCCTGCCCGACCGCCTGCGCGGGCGCATCTTTTCCACCGAATTCGCCTTCTTTACCCTGGGCAACGCCGTGAGCGCCGCGGCCGGCGGCTGGCTGCTGGACAGCGGCCTGGGGATCTCGGGCAGCCTGTGGGTGATCACCGTGCTGACGATGATCCCGGGGCTGCTGTGGATGCTGTGGATGCGCTCGCACCCGCGCACGGTGCTTGTCGATGCCGGGGCCGAGCTGACAGTTGGGCCGTTGAACCACTGAAGCTTTGGAAACGCTGAAGCGCTGAAGAGCCTGAAACGCTGAGATAAATCAGGACGCGGGTGATGCTGCGCATCTCGAGCGCTGAACTCGTAGAGGGGCACGGATCATGTCCCACTCCCCTGCAGGGCGATCATTGGAAATACAAAGGGGAAGATCACTTCTAAATCCGGGTGACTTCAGGACACCTGCCCCGTGACACCGGGATCATGCAGAAAATTCGACGAACGATCATCGCAGATGAAGATTCAAAAATTGAAACCGAAAAAAGGTAAAGGATCCTCCGGATGATTACAGGTAAAAATCCAGCAAAGGGGCTGGGAATATTGAGCCTTGCCGGCAGTTTTACCGCCGTACCTCTGGTGATTGCCTTTGCCCGCACCGGCTGGGGTGCGCCGGGTTCAACCGCATATCAAACTTATGAACTGCTGAACCGCCTCATGACTGTCTCGCTCCTGATGATGGCGGCGGGCTGGCTGGGCCTGGCGCTCAGGATCCCGGCCGGGTACGGGCGATGGGGCGCACGGCTGGGGCTGCTTGCATCCCTGGTGATGGCAGCTGGCAGCGCCGCCGAGTTTTATCTGTTTTCCCATCTGCCCTATGAATTGAGCAACCAGCGGGACGCTGCCTGGACGGCTTTCTTATTGGGAAGTCTGCTGCTCCCCATCAGCGCAGCGGCGGCAGGTGCTGCCATCTGGCGCAGACCGTTCCAGCCGCGCTGGGCGGGAATGCTGCTGGTGCTGGCCCTGCCGGTCCAGATTCTGGCGTTTTTCACCTTTTCACCGTTTCTCGGACCTGCTGTGCTGGCCCTTGCGGCAGGCTGGCTGCTGTTATCCAATCCGGATCCGGTTTTCGATCCCACGAGTTCCGGGCAGTTTTCAGTAAGGGATGGACAGGCTGCTGGGGGAGCAGAAGAAAAAGTGAGTCTTTGAGAGGGCTGACCATCCTGGTCACAGGGCACGCCAGCGCTTACCTGAGCTATAATCTCCACTGAGTGAGGTGGAGTGATGCGTCGACTGCTCCTGCAAACCGCCCTGGGTTTTTCCTTCCTGATGCTGGTGATGACCCTTGCGCTGTTCATCCCGGCCGGGTCACTGCGCTACTGGCAGGGCTGGGTGTACCTGGCGGTGTTCGCCGGCTGCACGCTGCTGATTACCGCCTGGCTTTTTCGAAATGATCCGGGGCTGCTGTCGCGCCGGGTGCAGGCCGGCCCGGTGGCCGAAACCCAGCGCAGCCAGCAGATCCTGCAGAGCCTGGCCAGCCTGTGCTTTATCCTGCTCTTCATTGTCCCCGGGCTGGATTACCGCTTCGGCTGGTCGCACGTACCGCCGGCCCTGAGCCTGATCGCGGCGGCCGGCGTGGCGCTGGGCTTTTATTTTGTATTCCTGGTCTTCCGCGAAAACAGCTACACCAGCGCCACGATCCAGGTAGCCGAAGACCAGCGCCTGATCACCAGCGGGCCGTATGCGCGTGTGCGCCATCCCATGTATGCCGGGGCAGGGCTGCTGGTCCTGGCCACCCCCCTGGCGCTGGGTTCGTGGGCGGCGCTGCCGCTGCCATTTCTCCTGATGGCGGTGATCGTCCTGCGCCTGCTGGATGAAGAGAAGTACCTGGCGGCTCACCTGCCCGGCTACCAGGAGTACCAGCAGCAGGTGCCTTACCGCCTGCTGCCGGGGGTGTGGTAGTCTTGTGAGACACGGACACGGGAACGAAAAACCGGGCGCCTTCGTCCATAGGATAAGATGAACAGACGGCAGACGCACCTCTACCCGCCTCCCGCAGTCCGCCCGGCAGCGGCCGTGCGCCCGCAGCGGCGCGCCCGCCGGCGCACCTGGTTCACGCCCGGGCGCGTGCTGGCGCTCATCCTGGCGCTCGGCGCGCTGGCCCTGATCGCCGTGCCGGTCCTGCTGCTGGGCGGCTACTACGCCTATTTCCAGGTGACGGAGCGCATCGTCCCGGGCGTAGCGGTGGGCGACACGCACCTGGGCGGCATGACCGTCGAAGAAGCGGCCACCGTCCTGGATGTGGCCTGGAACCAGCAGCGTCTGCTGACTCTCACCGGCGGCGCCGGCTCGTGGACCTTCGCCGCCTCCGACCTGGGCCTGACCATCGACAGCCTGGCCACGGCGCAGCAGGCTTACATCATGGGTCACGGCCAGAGCCCGCTGGACGAAGCCCGGCAGATGGTGCAGAGCATGCGCAGCGGCTGGGGGATCGCCCCGGTGGTGCGCTTCTACCCCGAAAAGGCGCGCGCTGCCCTGGAAGCCCTGCGCTCGCAGACCGGCCGGCCGCCGAAAGACGCCGCACTGCGCGTCGAAGACGGGAACCTGGTGCTGGTGCCGGCCGAGGTGGGCTACACCATCAACGTGGACGCCACCGTGCAGAACATCGCATCCGACCCGCTCACGGCGCTGCTCAGCGGACAGGTGCGCGTGCAGCTCATGCCCGTCATCCCCAGCGTGGAAGACCACGAGATCCAGGCGGTGATGGCCGAAGCCGAGAACCTGCTCAGCCGGCCGGTCACCCTGCATGCATATGACCCGGTCTACGACGAACGCATCGAGCTCCCCGTGCCGCGCCAGGCGCTGGCCTCCTGGCTCACCGTAGAGACCGGCGGCGACGGCCTGACGCTGATCGGGCTGGACGAAGAGCGCATCCGCGAGTACCTGGCCGGTCTCGACGCCCTGGAAGACGGGCGGCATCTGGAACTGGCCGCTTACGACGGCTCGCTGGCCGACGCCGTGCTGCAGGGCCGGCCGCTGAAGCTGAACGTGATCCACCCGCCCACCACCTACACCGTGCAGCCTGGCGATACGCTCATCGCCATCGGCTGGAAGGTGGGCATCCCCTACTGGATGATCCTGCAGGCAAACCCGGGCCTGAACCCCGACGCCCTGTACGCCGGCCAGCAGCTCATTATCCCCTCCAAAAACGACCTGCTGCCCCTGCCGGTTGTGGAAAACAAGCGCATCCGCATCAGCATCAGCGAGCAGCGCATGTGGCTGTACGAGGACGGCCAGCAGATCGCCGTACATGTGATCAGCACCGGCATCGACCGCTCGCCCACCCAGCCCGGGGTGTTCCAGGTGCAGACGCACGAGCTGAACGCTTACGCTTCCGTCTGGGACCTGCACATGCCGCATTTCCTGGGGATTTACGAAGCCTGGCCGGGGTTCATGAACGGCATCCACGGGCTGCCCACCCTGTCGAACGGCCGCCGGCTGTGGGCCAACGTGCTCGGCCGCCCGGCCTCCTACGGCTGCATCATCCTGGACCTGGACGACGCCGAGCACCTGTATCACTGGGCCGAAGACGGCGTGGTGGTGGAGATTTTGCCGTAGCGTATTACTATTCTGTTACGGATCCACCCGTTCTAATCCTATTTTTACGTTTATAATTTAGCTGGGCATCACCTGGGAGGGGGCAGACCGCAACGTCTGCCCCCATCCCTTATGCTGATCCCCGAACGGACCCCATAAAAAGAAAATCAAATATTAAAAAGAGGACATCAATGGTAGCCGATCTCACCACATCGCTGACGTATAAAGACAAAACTGTGGAAATCAGCCGCAGCCGGCCGACGACGATTATTGGCGAGCGCATCAACCCCACCGGCCGCAAGAAGGTGCTGGAAGCGCTTCAAAAGGGTGAGTTTGACATCGTGCGCAAAGACGCCCTCGACCAGGTGGCCGCTGGCGCCCACGTGCTCGACGTGAACGCCGGCGTCCCCGGCGCCGACGAGCCCGAACTGCTGGAGAAGGTGATGCGCACCGTGATGGATGTGGTGGATGTGCCTCTCTCGATCGATACCGCCAATCCAGAGGCCCTGCGCCGCGCCCTGGAGATTTACCCCGGGAAAGCGCTGATCAACTCGGTCAACGGCGAGGAGCGCTCCCTGAACACCGTCCTGCCGCTGGCGAAGGAGTTCGGAGCGGCCGTGATCGGCCTGTGCATGGACGACCAGGGCATCCCCGACACGGCGGAAAAGCGCCTGGCCGTGGCCGCTCGCATCATCGAGCGCGCTGGCCGCTACGATATCGGCCCGGAGGATATCATCATCGATCCGCTGGCTCTGGCCCTGGGCGCAGACAGCAACGCCGGGATCATCGCCCTGAGGACGATCGAGCTGGTGGTGCAGCAGTTCGGCTGCAACATTTCGATGGGCGCCAGCAACATCTCCTACGGCCTGCCCGACCGCAAGTACGTCAACTCGGCCTTTATGGCCATGGCCATCTACGCCGGCCTGTCCTGCCCGATCACCAACCCGCTGGTGACCGAGATTCAGACCGCCATCCTGGCGGCCGACCTGGCGCTGGGCCGCGACGACTACGCCATGCGCTGGATCAAAGCCTACCGCAAGAGACAGAAGGATGCCGAAGCAAATCAGGGTTGATTTTGAACCGGTAGGCCGGCGGGTGATGGTTCCCGAGGGGACCGACCTGCTGGCCGCGGCCCAGGCGGCCGGTGTACAGCTCTCCTCCGTGTGCGGCGGGATCGGCTCGTGCGAGACCTGCCGCGTGCGGCTGGTGAGCGGCGAGGTGAGCCCGCTCAGCCTGGAAGAAGAGGTCGTGCTGACCGACGAAGACCTGGCGGCAGGGATCCGTCTGGCCTGCCAGACCATTCCGCTCAGCGATGTGAAGGTGGATATCCCGCCCGAGTCGCTGACTGCCGTGCAGCGCCTGCAGGTGGAAGGCCAGGAGACTGAGGTCGCCGTGGACCCGGTGGTGCGCATCCTCGATCTGGAGCTGGCACCCCCCACCCTGGAAGACCTGCGCGCCGACGACGTGCGCCTGCTGGACGCCCTGCGGGCAGCCGGTGTGGAAGACCCCGCAGTCAGCTGGCCGGTGGGCAGAGACCTGCCCGACCGCTTACGGGCGCTGAACTGGCGCGCCCGCCTGGCCCTGCACGGCGGGCAGGTGGTGGCGCTGCAGCCCCGGGAGAAAGCGGTGCTGGGCCTTTCGGTGGACATCGGCACCACCAGCGTGGCCGCTTACCTGGTGGACCTGGAGAGCGGCGAGACCCTGGCGAAGAAAGGAGCCATGAACCCGCAGATTGGCTTCGGCGAAGATGTGATGAGCCGCATCGCCTACGCCAATCAGGGCCCCGATTCGCATGCCGCCCTGCAGCAGCGCATTATTGAAACCCTGAACAACCTGACCGGCGAACTGTGCCAGGAAGCTGGCGTGGAGCGCGAGCAGGTGGCCGAAGCGGTGGTCGTGGGCAACACGGCCATGCACCACCTCTTCCTGGGCCTGCCGGTGCGCCAGTTAGGAGAGGCGCCTTACGTGTCGGGGCTTTCGATGCCGGTGGAAGTGCGCGCCGCCGATCTGGGGCTGCAGCTGGCGCCTGGCGCGCTGGTGTACGTACCGCCCAACGTGGCCGGCTATGTGGGCGCCGACCATGTTGCCATGGTGCTGGCCTCCGAGATCTGGAACTCGGAACGCAACGTGCTGGCCATGGACATCGGCACCAACACTGAGATCACCCTCTCGGCCGGCGGGCGCCTGTTAAGCTGCTCGACCGCCTCCGGCCCGGTGTTCGAGGGCGCCCACATTCACGACGGCATGCGCGCCGCCCCGGGCGCCATCGAGCGCGTGCAGATCGCCGACGGGCAGGTGCGCCTGCAGACCATCGACAATCAGCCGCCGGTGGGCATCTGCGGTTCGGGGATCCTGGACGCGGTGGCCGAGATGCTCAACGCCGGGATCGTAGATTCCAGCGGGCGGATGTTGAAGACGCATCCCATGGTCAGTACAGTGGACGGCGGCGCAGCACTGGTGCTGGTCCCTGCCTCGCAGAGCGGCCACGGGCGCAAGATCGTGGTCAACCGCCGCGATGTGCACGAGATCCAGCTTGCCAAGGGCGCCATCCGCGCCGGGTCCGACCTGCTGTTGAAGGAGGCGGGCCTGACGGTGGATGACCTGGACGAGATCGTCATCGCCGGCGCCTTCGGGACGTATATCCACATCCCCAGCGCGGTGCGGGTGGGCATGTTCGCCAACCTGCCGCTGGAGCGCTTCCGCCAGATCGGCAACGCGGCCGGCGTGGGCGCCCGCCAGATGCTGATCTCCGCCGAGCGGCGCCGGATCGCCGTGGACCTGGCGCGGCGCATCGAATATATCGAGCTGACCGTGCATCCCGAGTTTACGGATGAATTTATGCGGGAGATGTATTTCTAGCGGTCAGGATCGCAGAGACGCTAGGTTTGATGTGAAGCGCCGGGGATGATTTCCCCCGGCGCTTTTTTGTTGAGGGGGTGCGGTAAACATCCATCATTTGGCCGGCAGTCTGAGCGGCTAGCGAAGCTAGCTCGGTCGAAGACTGTCCGGCCAGGCCCCTCTCTGACGATCCTCCGCTGTGCGCGTTTGGGAGCACCGGCGGCTGAAGCCGCGGCTGAAAATGCACGAAACCCGGCCTTCGCCGGGTTTCCAGGCATTCCTGAGTTCTTTAGATGACAATCCGTGAAATCCGTTATGGCTTTGGATGCCTGGCAAGCATAATGAGAATAAAAACCTACCCTTGAAAGCACCCAACCATCTCCCTGCCAGGGGGAGTGCTTTTCGTCTCCTTACGGAACATGGCGAATGATAGATAGCGAAAAAAGCGCCCGTCCGCGATTTCAGCGTCCCTCTGCGTCCTTCTACAATACCGTCACCTCAATGATTCAAAGGCTGGTACTGCAGCACAGCCCAGCGGCCGCTGGTCAGCCACTCGGGGTCGCGGCTGGCGGCTGCTTCGGCTGCACCGGGCGGCAGCCCGAGCACCGTCTCCGACTTCAGCACCCGCAGCATGGCCCACGGGGCGGGCAGGTATCCGAGTACGTCCTGCAGCGGCGTGGTGACCTCCCAGTGGCGGTCGTCGAACAGGCGGCGGTAGTTCAGATCCCCCTTGCTCAACACCAGGCTCGCTGCGGCCAGCGTCTGGCGCAGGTCGTCGGGCATCTCCCAGGTGGGGCGGGCTGTGTTCCAGAAGGGGTGATCCTGCAGCACCAGGCGCCCGCTCACCAGATAACCGCGCAGGCGGCGCCCCATGAAGCGCACATCCGCATCGGCATCCTCCTGCAGGCGGGCAGTCAGGTTGAGCACGCCGGCCGGCGTTACGTCGGACACGTAGGTGGGATAACGCTTGCAGTGCAGCCACACCTCTGCGACCAGCCCGCGGGTGAGCAGGAAATCGGCCAGCGCCAGGTCCTGGAACAGCTCCAGGGCGCTGTTGTCCATCACAAAATCCACGCGCCTGGCCGTATCGCGCAGCCGGTCGATCACCCGGGAGGAATCGTCGACGAGCATATGGGCACGCCGGTCGTCATCTTCGGTATGCGAGGGGGAATCCCCGCCGGCGGGGAACACGCTCAAATCGGCCTGGTTGCCCCACACGGCGCGGTGCAGCAGGTCCTCCAGCACCTCTCCCTCCGGGGCGCGGTCCTGGATCCAGCGGTTCAGCTCCGCGCTGTAAGCCCGGATCTGTTCGAGGCCTTCCTGGAAGCCCTGTTCTTTCTGCGGCAAAAACGGGTCTTTCCCCTGCAGGGGGCCGGGTTGAAAATACGCACAGGCCTGTAGGATGCGGCGGAAGTAATAGGTTTCGGCGAGAACCCAGGGCGCCTCCAGATAAGTCTCGCCCAGATGCGGGCGCAGGTCCTGCTCCCAGAGGTCCAGATCCGGGGCCCCGGGGTCGTTCAGCGGGAGCAGCGGCCCGCCGGGCAGCTCGGCCATGAGCGCCTGCAGGGCCTCCACAATCTCCGGCGGGTAATCGTTATCGGCGATCACCTGCCGGGTGATGCGCGGCAGGCGGTTTTTCATGGTGTGTTCTGCAAACGAGCCCGGCTCCAGACCGCGCCGGGGCTCGGGCAGTGGCAGCCGGGGGTGGGTTTCAGGGTTCATGGGCTGTCTTCTGCATCTCCGTTTTCTACCTGCTGCAGCAGGCTGCGGATCACGTCGCTGGAGAAGGGGCGGCTGTGGGCCGGGTAGACCGTGTGGACACTGTGCTGCAGCAGTTTGCGCCAGCTCGCGATGGTCATGCTGCTGTTTTCTTCGAGGGTGACGCCGGGCGGGGGCAGGTCGCCGGTGAAGGCCATGCCGCTGTCCAGCACCAGCGAGACGCTGTCGCCGCTGTGGCCGGGGGTGGTGAGGATCTCTCCCTGCAGGCCGAGGGACTGCAGGCGGCCGCGGTTCTCGTCGTTCACGACGATGTCGTCCGCACCCACCTGCACGGGCAGGAAGGCGTCCTGCTTCCCCCGGTAGAACTCCGCCAGGTCCTTGAGATAGGGGAGCTGGACCTCGTGGATCACCAGGCGTGCGCCGGAGGCCTGCTTCAGCTCCTGGGTCAGCCCGGCGTGGTCGGGATGATGGTGGGTGAACATCAGGAAGCGGATCTGTTCGAGGGAAATGCCGCTGCGGCGTAACTGGCCCTGCAGCGCTGGCAGTGTCCCTGCCCAGCCGGTGTCCACCATCCACCAGCCCTGCGCGCTTTCGATCAGGTGGTAGTGTGTGGAGCGGATGGTGACCGTAACCAGGTTCTCCATGCAGGGAATTATACATTACCCCTGGTTGGGCTCCGCAGCAGGAGGGCATGCGGTAGAATCAAGCCCAGTTAACGCAAGCAAGGAGGAGATCAACATGCGCCAACAACCGCCAGCACCAGCCGGGACATCCAACCGGGCCGTCATGACCATCGTCATCCTGCTGGGCATGGCTTTCCTTTCGGCCTGCGGGTGGTCGCCGGCCCCGCAGGAGATCGTGAGCACCCTGGAATTGGTGGTCACCGTTCCGGTAACGCCCACCGCTGCGCCGCCGGACGGGGACGAGCCCGCGAGCACAGAAGCAGCCCAGCAGCCTGCCGCCACCCGCACCCCCAACAGCCTGCAGGCTACACTGGACGCCCTGATGGCCGGCGCGCCGCGTCCGGACGCGGGCAGTTCCACCCCTGCGACTGTCATCGCTCCCGACGATTACGTGGGCATGTTCGAGCATGCCTGGCGCATCGTGCAGGAGAACTATGTGCGCGACGATTTCAACGGTGTGGACTGGGAGGAGGTGCACGATAATTTCCTCCCCCAGGTGGAGGCCGTCACCAGCCGGGAAGAGTTCTGGACGGTGATGGAGAACATGATTGCCACGCTGGGCGACGATCACAGCCGCTTTGTGCGCCCGGACCGCTTCGCAGTCGAATTCGGGCTGCCCTCGCAGGAGCCGGGGCAGCCCTGGCCGGGGATGACCATCTGGCCGGCGCGCGAGGACGAGGCCCTGTTCATCTGGGATGTATGTGACCGGGGCCCGGCGGCCGAAGCCGGCCTGCAGCGCGGTGATGTGGTCCTGGCGATCAACGGAGAGCCGGTGGAGCGCGGGGAGAAAGGATTTGATTATGCAGCCATCCGGCAGGTCCTGTACGGCGTTGATGTCCGTGAGGTCACGCTGACCGTGCAGCAGGGCCCGGACGCAGAGCCGCGCGAGGTCCACATCGAATATGGGGGCGCTGCCGGCTGCGACGGCTGGTTCTACGCAATCCTGAGCGAGGATCCTTACATCGGTTATCTGCGCATCCCCGATTTCGACGGCGATTCCGCCAGAATGATACTGGAAGGAATCGGGCTTCTGGAAGAGGATCGCCCGCTGGACGGGCTGGTGCTGGACGTGCGTCACAACCCGGGCGGGAACTCCGACTCCTCCATCGCCATCTTCACCGAGGGCCTGTTCGGTAAGACCGGTCCGCTGCGCGAGGGCGCCACACAGACCCTGTACCGCATCCGCGGGCCGGTGCGCTGGAACGAGACCACGCCTGTGGCGCTGCTGATCGACGGCAGCAGTCACAGCGCGGCGGAATATTTCGCCACCGCCATGCAGCAGTCCGGGCGGGCGGTGCTGGTGGGCATGCCCACGGCCGGCAACACCGAGGGCATCACCGGGTTCAGCCTGCCGGACGGTTCGCTGATCCGCCTGGCGGTGATGACCCTGCAGCTTCCCGACGGTAGCACGCTGGAGGACACCGGCGTGATCCCCGACATCCGGGTCCCGCTGGGCATGTGGGGCCTGCGCGAGATGCCCGATGTGCAGCTGCGGGAGGCGTTTGAAGCGGTGCTGGAGCAGATCCGCTGAGCGCGCATGTTTTTTTAGAGGGGTACAGGGCCGCCCCACCGGGGCGGCCCTTTGTTAAAGTTCGTTTAAGGGGCGGCAGCGGGTGTAACAATTCAACGCCCGGAGCGTATCTCGACACAGTACGCCGCTTCTATCCTGGAGCGGTGCGTGCAAATTTAACCGCGAAGAATGGGGACATTGATATGAGCTGCAGGTATCTGACCAGTAAAACACGCATCATCCCCGTTGATTGGTATGGGAATGAATCCGGAAAGACAAGAGAAGTATCGGTTCCGGCGTGCCGCCTGGGGCGTCCGCTCGACGAGACGAACTGGGCCGCCCGCTGCCGCGGCATTGCGCCCGAAGGGCCCTGCTGGCTGTGGGCGCAGCAGCACGGCGACCAGGTGGATGAGGAGTTTCTGGGGCTGGCCGTGAGGTCGCCCTGAGCATACCGCACTGGCGGACCGGGCGGCGGCAGGGATGCCGCCGCCCGGTTTTTGTTTTAACGGGG
>Ga0134095_1000650_pt1 | contig 31698 bp, 29 predicted proteins | sample 6_2taG_FD_94449 | JGI IMG/M metagenome (GOLD analysis project Ga0134095, IMG submission 94449) | Switchgrass degrading microbial communities from high solid loading bioreactors in New Hampshire, USA - 6_20_20_110_A2 metaG | ecosystem: Engineered > Bioreactor > Semi-continuous > Anaerobic >... | reverse complement strand
TTCAGCTCGATGCGCTCGGCCTCCAGCAGGGCGTCCACGAAGGCTTCATATTCATCACGCGTGAATGGGCAGTTGATGTAATCGCCGTCGTCATGCTCGCCGCGGTCGTAGCGCGAGGCCCGGAAAGCAATATCGAAGTTGATCGAGTCGACGTTGACGATCGGGGCGATCGCGTCGTAGAAATACAGGTGCTCGGATCCTGTCAGTTCCAGGATCGACTGCGAGAGCGCCGTCGACGTCAGGGGGCCTGTAGCGATGATGGCCGGCGCATCGGGCACCTGCTGCATCTCCTCACGGATGATCTCGATGTTCGGGTGCTGTTCAATCATCCCGGTCACCCGGCAGGCGAACGCCTCCCGGTCCACGGCCAGCGCCCCGCCGGCCGGCACCGCCGTCTCTTCCGCACAGCGCAGCACCAGCGAACCCAACCGCCGCAGCTCTTCTTTCAACACCCCCGGCGCCCGGTCGATCAGGTTTGACCCCAGCGAGTTGGAACATACCAGCTCCGCCAGGTAAGCGCCGGTGTGCGCTCCGGTGGTTTTCAGAGGCCGCATCTCGTACAGCCGCACTTTGATGCCTCTTTCGGCAGCCTGCCAGGCGGCTTCACTGCCTGCCAGCCCGCCTCCGATTACCATTAATTCCTTCATGAACACTCCATCGAAAGGTGTGATTTTACGCGATTTCTCTCTGCCCGTCAGGGTTCAGGCCGTATTCTTAACCATCTTTTCATCCCATCGACGGTTACTCGAGGTTGAAGGTGTTACAATCTGGATAATGACCCTCTGAGAATATGACTTTCGTCAGTAATCCGTCTGGCTATTCGATAGTATAATTCATCCAGTCAACGGTTTCCAAAGCATCGAACCAGAAACTGGAATTTAAACGCAAAAACGGAGTAAACTGCCATGCCACATTTAGGCCCAACTGAACTGATCATCATTCTGGTGATCGTCATCGTTCTCTTTGGAGTAGGCCGGATCAGCAAAATCGCCGGTGAGATGGGTTCCGGCATCCGGGCCTTCCGCGAAGGGCTGCAGGGCGATGATGACGAAAAGGCTGCAGATAAAGACGAAGCTGCTGAAAAATAACTTTACCTCCTTTCCCCTGGCTTCTTTCTTTCTTTATCTGTAATCCAACACGGTTTATCCTTCAAAAGCAGGGTGATCTGGTATGGGGCGCCGGACGCTGATCATCCTTCATATGGACTCAGGAACCGCAGGCTGCCCGCCGCTCGTTTGGGGGCAGCCTGTTTCATTTACATAGAGAAACCGGCATGCCGTTTGTCCAGCTGACCCCCGACCTTAACCTGCACTACCTGGATGTGAACCCGGACGGAACCCCGGCGCTGGTGCTGCTTCATGCGCTGGGCGCTTCTTCGGCCTCCTGGGAACTGCAGCTCCCTGCGCTGGTGGAGGCCGGACTGCGCGTGATCGCCCCCGACCTGCGCGGCTTTGGCCAGACGAAATTCACCGGCCGGGAAGTGACCATTGCCCGCATGGCCGGCGATGTGGATGCCCTGATGAAAGCCCTGGGGCTCGAAAAAGCTCATGTGCTCGGGCTTTCCATGGGCGGGACGGTGGCCCTGCAGTTTGCCCTGGATTACCCGCAGCGGATCGACCGGCTGGTCCTGTTGAACACTTTTTCACGGCTGCGGCCGGCAAACCCGGGTGAATGGGCCTACTTCGCCGCCCGTTTCCTCGTGCTCCATTTCCTGGGTCTGCCGCAGCAGGGGCGCCTGGTTGCCCGCCGTGTGTTCCCCCGCCCGGAGCAGGCAGTCTTCCGCCAGGAACTGCTGCGCGAGATCCTGCAGGCCGACCCGCGCTGCTACCGCGCCGCAGTCCGCTCTCTGGCGAGGTTCAACCTGGATAACCGCCTGGGTGAAATCAAGCGTCCGGTTCTCGTCGTCACCGGGGAAGACGACAACACCATATCTCCCCATGTTCAGGGGCGTCTGGCGGCTGCCATCCCCACCGCCAGGCAGGTCGTGATCCCCAATGCCGGCCATGCCGTGATTGTCGATCAGGCCAGCACCTTTAACCGCACGCTGCTGGAGTTTCTCTGCCCAGGATTAGGGGTTGATTAGAGTCCGTTTCTCCGGCCTGTTTTCCTGTAAAATTCCATCATTCAAAGAAGGGAAATCACCATTTCGGCCGTGATCAGGAGGAGACCGTTGCGACCTCTCAAGCAGATGAAACCACGATCTGTGCTCGCGCTCGCTGCACTGCTTCTTCTTACATCAGTTCCTGCCCGGGCAGAAGCCATCCTGGCGCCGTATGCGCAGGATCCGCGCCCCGGCTGGCTGCAGGCATTCATGCTCGACCCGCTGGCAAACTCCGTCGCCGTTATTCTGCTGGTGGCGATGATCATCACCGTCATCGTCGTTCTGTTCAGCTTTCTGCGCGATGCGGAGTTCGAAGAGCAGTTCCACGAAGCCCGCAAAGTAATCCCTGTGCTCGCCGTCGTGGGGATGGGGATCGCGGTATACATGACCATCATTGAGATCACCCGCTCGGAGGCCATCTGCGGGCCTGTGGGTGACTGCAACAGCGTCCAGCAGAGCCCGTATGCGTATCTCTTCGGCGTGTTCCCGGTCGGGCTCTTCGGCCTGCTGGGATATTTTGCCATCCTGGGGACCTGGCTGGTCCAGCGCTACGGCCCGCAGTCCCTGCGCCGCTTCGCCGCCCTGGCGGTCTGGGGCCAGGCGCTGTTTGGGGTGCTCTTCTCGATTTACCTGACCTTCCTGGAGCCGTTCGTCATCGGGGCCACCTGCATCTGGTGCATCTCGTCGGCGGTTGTGATCACGCTGCTGCTGTGGTTCTCCACGCCGGCTGCCCGCGCGGCCACTCACCAGCCGCTGGACGACGAGACCCTGGAAGAAATTACGGCCTGAGCATAGAGTCATGAAAATAACGCTCCCACAGAGGATCGTGGGAGCGTTATTTATTCGTGGGAACTCGTGGACGCCCGCAGGCAGTATGAGCGGCATACTTCGCATGCTCAGTCGAAGACCGCCTGCAGGCAATCGACAACATCCTTTGCACTTGCAGCGGCATACTGAGACCAGAGCGGCCCGCCCTCCATCAGGCGTGCTTCTTCACCACCACATACGCCATGACCCCCTCCGTAACCACCTGCTTCTGACTCCCTGCCTCCGGGAACAGGCCCGCAATCGCCTCCGGCTCCAGAAAGCGGCTGCGCATCAGGGCCGCCTTCTCCGCCAGGGCCAGCAGGCGCACCACCAGGCGCCTCAGGTCAGGCTCTTCGATGACAATCGTTCCCCCCGGTTTCAACACCCGCCACAGTTCCCGGGCCGTATGTTCCTGAGAAGCCACATGGTGCAGCGCATCCACCATCAGGATGCGCTCGACAGAGCGGCTCGCCAGGGGCAGCTTCTCGCTCTGCCCGCGCAGCACGCCCAGTTCGTCCTTCTGGCGCGCCTGCTGTAGCATGCTCCAGTTCTCATCCAGCACCACGACCGGATGGCCTTCTGCCCTCAGCAGCTGCGCCACGCGGCCCGTCCCGCCGCCCACATCCACCACCGGGCCAGAAGCGGGAAGGTCCAGCAGTTCCAGCAGGCGAGCGTCCCCGTGCGGCGGAATGATGCGCTCATACCAGGGCGCCACAAGCTTGAAATGGTCGATCACGGGATTCCCCCTGGCTGACCGTAAATTCATCAGCGCACCAGCATCGGCAGGTGCACCTTTCCCACAGGGACCTCTTTGAAGTTGATCAGCACCAGGTTTTTGCTGCAGTCGGCGGAAGTTTGAAACGCAACTTTTTCGGAGATTGGGTTGCCGTTAAGGTCCTTGAGCTGCACTGTAAGGGCCCCCGCTGAGGAGGCCAGCGGCTGGTCTGCCAGGGTGACATCAAATCCCCCCGGGCCCAGGTTCTTGTTCGTGCCGGTCATCCCGGTTGCCAGGACCGGCTTACCACCCAGAGTCCCTTCGACCTCCACCACGATTTTGTCCACCGCTTTCCCGCTCATGTCAAAGACCTGGCCGCCGACGCCGGTCCAGTTACAGCCGACCTCCGGCCGGGCGATATTGGGGATGTAAGCCGGCGTCCCGGCCTGCTTGCTGAACTCTCGGCTCGCGACCTGCCCGGGCGCGGCCAGCCCGGCCAGCAGTTCGCCTTCGGATGAATCCTCTGCGCCGTGCTGCGCGGCATTCTCCTGATGTGGAAGGGCCGCATTTTCGGTGGGCGCAGCCACCTGGGGGCCGGCAGCCGAACACCCGGCCAGGAAGATCATCACCAGTAAAATGTAACCGCTGAACCTGCTTCGCACCATCCAACCTCCTTATGAAAACACGTCTTCATTATAAACAGTTTTGCGGTCAATTTCGTTGACAGAACCAGAGGGGCGTGATAAACTCGCCCCACGATGAAAACGCCGCTTACCGCTTCTCATCATCATATCCGCCATTCCCCCGCCTGACCGGAGGTCTGGTCCTTTTCGCGTACCCATGCGTTTCCCCCCCCGGTCACGGGGGTTTTTTGTTTTATGAGTTAAGGTGATGAACAACCACTCCGTCCGTATCTCGCTTCCTTCCAAAGGCCGCCTGGCCGAGAGCTGCCTGAACTTCCTGGCGGACTGCGGCCTGGCGGTGGACAAAACCAACCCGCGCCAGTACGAAGCGCGCATCCCAAGTCTTCCCGGTCTGGTGGTCCTCTTCCAGCGCCCGGCGGATATTGTGGTCAGCGTGCGCGACGGCAGCGTGGATTTCGGCATCACCGGCATCGATGTCATCGAAGAGCGTAAGGGGAACGCCGGTGAAGTGCTTATCCTGCACGACGCCCTGGGCTTTGGCCAGTGCGTACTCGCCCTGGCGGTCCCCGAATCCTGGGAAACGGTGAACGACATGTCAGACCTCAGGGCGTTCGCCGCCCGTTCTGCCGCCCCGCTGCGCGTGGCAACTAAATTTCCTTTCCTCACCGGGCGCTTCCTCGACCAGCACGCCGTCCCGCACACGCTGATCTCGGCGGAGGGCACCCTGGAGACCGCCCCGGCCATCGGCTATGCCGACCTGATCTCCGACCTGGTCTCCTCCGGGCAGACACTGCGCGACAACCGTCTCAAGCTGCTCGCCGGCGGGGCGATCCAGAGATCCCAGGCGGCACTGATCGCTAACCGCCGCGCCCTCGAAAGCAATCCCCAGGCCCTTGCGGTGGCCCACCACCTGCTCGAGTTCTTTGAAGCCCACCTGCGCGCTGCCGAGAACCTGGCCATCTTCGCCAATATCCGCGGGGAATCGCCCCAGGCCATCGCGGCGCAGATCTTCGCCATGCCCACCCTGGGCGGTCTGCAGGGACCGACCATCTCGCAGGTGATCGTCCGCGAGGGTTCACCCAACTGGTTCGCCGTGCACATCATCGTGCGCCGCGACCAGCTCTTCCAGGCCGTCTCCGAGCTGCGCCAGATCGGCGGCAGCGGTGTGGTCGTCGCGCCGGTGAGCTATATCTTCGAAGAGGAACCGCCGCGCTACAAAGCCATGCTCGCTGCCCTGCAGAGGATCCCGGAAAGCAGCTCCGTGAAAGGATAGCCCATGTTCAAGATCTACGATCCCCAGACAGCCGCACAGACGATTTTACAGCGCCGCCCGCCCGATGAAGTTACCATTCCTGAAAGCCTGCAGGCACGCATTGCCGGCCTCTTCGGCGAGCCGCTCTCGCCCGATCAGGCCGTGCGCCGCATCCTCCAGGATGTGCGCCAGCGCGGCGACGCTGCCCTGGAAGAATGGGCCTGCAAACTGGACGGCGCCGCCCCGGCTGGTTTCCGTGTCCCGGAAGACCAGATCCAGGCTGCGCTGCAGGCCATCCCACCCGAGGTGAGAACCGCCCTCCAGCAGATGGCGGAGCGCATCGAAGCCTACCACCGCCGCCAGCCGCTCACGTCCTGGTTCACCCACGACCTGGGCGGCGTGCTTGGCCAGGTCGTGCGCCCGATCCGCCGCGTGGGCCTGTACGTTCCCGGTGGAGCCACGCCGCTGCCGTCCTCGGTGCTGATGTCGGCCCTGCCGGCGCGCGTCGCCGGTGTCCCCGAGATCGTGGTGGTCTCCCCGCCCGAACGCTCCAGCGGTCAGATACCCGCCCCGGTCCTGGCTGCCTGCGCCATCGCCGGCGTTCAGGAGGTGTATGCCCTGGGCGGGGCGCAGGCGATCGCTGCGCTGGCGTACGGCACACAGTCGGTGCCGGCGGTGGATAAGATCTTTGGCCCGGGCGGCCTCTTCGTCACCCTCGCCAAACAGCAGGTCTTTGGCGTGGTCGGCATCGACGGGCTGGCCGGCCCCACCGAAACGGTCATCATCGCCGACGATACGGCCCGGCCGTCCTGGGTTGCCGCAGACCTGCTCGCCCAGGCCGAACACGATGTGCTCGCCTCGGCCGTGCTGCTCACCCCTTCCCGCCAATTGGCGGAAGCCGTCCAGGCTGAGATCTCCCGCCAGGTGGAAGAGCGTTCCCGGGCGGAGATTATCACCGTCTCGCTGGAGAACCGCGGCGGGGCGGTCATCACCCGCGATCTGGACCAGGCCGCCGAGCTGGCCAACCGCTTCGCCCCCGAGCACCTCTGCCTGGCCGTGCGCGATCCCTGGGCTCTGGCCGGTAAGCTCACCGCGGCCGGCGGCCTCTTTCTGGGCGAGCACTCCTTCGAAGTGCTGGGTGATTACATTGCCGGCCCCAGCCATGTGATGCCCACAGGCGGATCCGCCCGCTTTGCCTCCCCGCTCAACGTCTGGGACTTTGTGCACCTGGTCAGCCTGGTGGCGCTCGACCCGGGCACCGCGGCGGCCATTGCTCCCCAGGCTGCCCGCATCGCCCGCACCGAAGGACTGGACGCGCACGCCTATGCGGCCGGGCTGCGCCTGGAAGGGGGAGAAGCAGCATGATATACCAGAACCCTGCCCGTTGGGTGGTGGACCTGCCGCCCTACACGCCGATCGAACCCTTCGAAGTGCTCTCGGTGCGCCTGGGCCGCCGCCCGCAGGACATCGTCAAGCTGGACGCCAATGAAAACCCCTACGGCCCCTCGCCGCGCGCCCGGCAGGCTCTGGCGGAGCTGCAGTTCGCACATATCTATCCCGATCCCGAAAGCCGTGCCCTGCGCCAGGCGCTGTCTGATTTCACGGGTGTTCCGGCTGAATTCCTGCTCTCCGGCGCCGGGGCGGACGAGCTCATCGACCTGCTGCTGCGCGTGATGCTCGAGCCGGGCGACAGGGTGATCACCTGCCCGCCCACCTTCGGCATGTACGCCTTCGGCACCCGCCTGAACGGTGGTCAATTGGTCGAAGTCCCCCGCCGTCCCAATTTCTCCCTGGACCTGCCCGCCCTGCAGCAGGCAGTGAACGACCTGCAGCCGAAAATGCTCCTCCTGGCCTCGCCCAACAACCCCGACGGCTCACTGCTCTCCGACCAGGAGCTGCATGCGCTGCTTGAGCTGCCCGTCCTGGTGGTGCTGGACGAGGCCTACATCGAGTTCAGCGGCCTGGGAGCCCTGGGGGAGCAGGGCAGCCGCATCAGCGCTGTACCCCAGCGGGATAACCTCGTCGTGCTGCGCACGTTCAGCAAATGGGCCGGCCTGGCCGGGCTGCGCGTGGGCTACGGCGCTTTTCCCGCCTGGCTGCTGCCGGCGCTGTGGAGGGCCAAGCAGCCGTATAATGTCAACGTCGCCGCTTCCGCCGCCGCCCTGGCTTCCCTGGAAGACCGGGATTACCTGGCGGGGATCGCGGCCTCTCTGCGCCAGGAGCGCGAACGCCTGCAGCGCGAGCTCGGCCGGCTGTCGTTCCTGCAGCCTTACCCGTCCTGCGCCAACTTCGTCCTCTGCCGGGTGCTGGACCGCAGCGCTCGCGAACTGAAAGAGACCCTGGCCGCCCAATACGGGATCCTGGTGCGCTACTTCGATTCTCCCGGCCTGCGGGACCATATCCGCATCAGCGCCGGCCGGCCGCAGGATACCAACAGCCTGCTTGAGGCGCTCGCGGCCCTGGAATAAGGAGGAGAGCATGAAAACTGCCCTGATCGCCTATGATGACATGAGCGCCTTTGACTTCACCGCCCTGTATGCGGTATTCCGGGAGGTCCCCGCTGCCGAGATCGAGATCTGCGGGCTGACTTCACCGGTCACGGCCGCCGGCGGGCTGAGCGTGCTCCCCGGCCAGACCGGCCAGCCCCTGCAGGCGTACGACCTGCTGCTCGTCCCGGGCGGGGATGCGGCCGCTCACCGGGCTCAGGATTCGGAATTCACGACCTGGCTGCGCTCGGCGGAGGGCGTCCCGATGAAAGCCGCCTGTGGTGACGGTGTGCTACTGCTGGTCTCGGCTGGTATGCTGGACCAGGGGCTGGCCGGAACGCAGACCGGGGAGGAAGTTCTGCTTCTCGTTAATGGCTCAGATCCACAGGCGGACAGAGTGCTGCGCTTTCCATCACCGCGCGAGCTCGGCCGCCGCCTCGCCCGGGGTCCCCTTGAAGCACAGGCCGCTGCCCCTTCAACCCACCACACCTCTGGTTCCGCACCCCGCAGCGCCCGGGTGGAACGCCAGACCAGCGAAACCCGGGTCCGCATCGAACTGAACCTGGACGGGACCGGCCACCACCGCATCGCCACCGGGGTTGGCTTCCTTGATCATATGCTCACCCACGTGGCCGTGCACGGGCTCTTCGACCTGGACCTGCAGGCCAGCGGGGATCTGCATATCGACGTGCACCACACCGTGGAAGATGTCGCTCTGGCGCTCGGGCAGGCCTTCAATCAAGCGCTGGGCGACCGGTCCGGGATCACCCGTATGGCGCATGCCTGTGCCCCCATGGACGAGACGCTCGCCTTCGCGGCGGTCGATCTTTCCGGCCGGCCTTACGCGGTCATCGATGCACAGTGGGATACGCCAGCCGTGGGCGGAATCCCCACCTCGCTTTTCGCCCATTTCTTTGAATCGTTCGCCGTCACGGCGCGCTGCAACCTGCACGCCCGCCTGCTCGCTGGCCGCGACGATCACCACAGAGCCGAAGCGCTGTTCAAAGCCTTCGCCCGCGCCCTGGACCAGGCGTCCTGCCTGGATCCGCGCCGCTCTGCCGCTGGCGGGCTGGCCATTCCTTCCACCAAAGGAACCCTCACGGCATGAGAACCGGCGGAGATAGATAGTAGATGACAACCCGACCTGATGTGATCCTGATCGACGCCGGCGTGGGCAACCTGCGCTCGGTGAAAAAAGCCCTGCAGAGCCTGGGCGCCAGCGTGCTCCAGACTGCCGACCCGGAGGCCCTGGCATCCGGCGAGCCGCTGGTCCTCCCCGGGGTGGGCGCCTTTGGCGATTTCATGCGCGGCCTGCAGGAGCGCCGTCTGGCCCCGGCTGTGCTCAGCGCCGTGCGCGGCGGCGTCCCGCTCCTGGGCATCTGCGTCGGGATGCAGGCGCTTTTCGAGTGCAGCCTGGAGATGGGCCGGCACCCGGGCCTGGGGCTGCTCCCCGGCCGCGTGCTGCCCTTCCCCGCGCAGCCCGGGTTGAAGATCCCCCACACGGGATGGAACCAGTTGATCCCCCGCAAGCCCGAACCCCTGCTGCGGGGGATCGCCGCCGGCGATTACGCCTACTTCAACCACTCCTACTACTGCGAGCCGGCAGGAGATGCAGACGCAGTTGCAGCCGAGACCGACTACGGCCTGCGCTTCACCAGCGCCATCCAGCAGGGTAACCTCTACGCCGTGCAGTTCCATCCCGAGAAAAGCCAGAAGGTCGGGCTGCAGGTATTAGCCAACTTCCTCTCGCTGTCGTAAGTGGGAAACATAAATATGGAAGAAAGCCCTCAAAATTTACCCTCATCTCTTGAGGACTCTCCCCCGGCGGAGCGCTTCACCGTTTACCCCGCCATCGACCTGCGCGGCGGCCAGGTGGTGCGCCTGCAGCAGGGCGACCCGGGCCGCCAGACTACCTTTTCAAGCGACCCGGCGGCCGTCGCCCGCCGCTGGCTGCAGGCCGGGGCCCGCTGGCTGCACGTGGTCAACCTGGACGGAGCGTTCGACCAGGGCGACGCCGAGAATCAGCGAGCCCTGGCGGCCATCCTGGAGCAGGCCGCCAGGTATGGGACCCGGGTCCAGTTCGGCGGGGGCCTGCGCAGCCTTCCGGCGCTGCACAAAGCCTTCGAGGCCGGTGTCGAGCGCGCGGTGCTCGGCACCGCGGCGGTCGAACAGCCGGATCTGCTCGCCCTGGCGCTGGAGACCTTCGGCCCAGGGCGCATCGCCCTGGGCCTGGACGCACGGGGTGGGATGGTCAGCGTGCGCGGCTGGGGGCAGACCACGACCGTACAGGCCGGAGTACTCGCTCGCCGGGCTGCCGCCCTCGGGCTGCGCTGGGCGGTGCACACTGATGTGGCCCGCGACGGCATGGGCGCCGGGTTGAATGTGGAGGCCTCGCTGGACATCGCCCGGGGCAGCGGACTGCAGGTGATTGCCTCTGGGGGTGCTGGCAGCCTTGAGGATATCCAGCGCGCCCGCCGCGCCGGCCTGGCCGGAGTGATCGTCGGGCGGGCCCTGTACGAGGGCGCCATTCCGCTCGAGGCTGTCGAATGGTGATCTCATGTTGAGCAAACGCATCATTCCCTGCCTCGATATTCACAACGGCCGGGTGGTCAAAGGGGTGAACTTCACCAACCTGCGCGACGCCGGCGACCCGGTGGAGCAGGCGCGCATTTACGACACTGCCGGCGCGGATGAGCTGGTCTTCCTGGATATCTCGGCCACGCATGAAGGCCGCGCCACCATGGCGGATGTGGTCCGCCGGGTAGCCGACCAGGTCTTCATGCCGCTGACGGTCGGAGGTGGTATCCGCTCCCTGGAGGACATGCGCCAGATCCTGCTCGCCGGCGCTGATAAGGTCAGTGTCAACTCGGCCGCGGTGCGTAACCCCGACCTGCTCACGCAGGGCGCCCGGCGCTTCGGCTCCCAGTGCATTGTGCTCGCCATTGACGCCCGCCGCATCCCTGCAGCAGACGGCCAGGAGCCGGCCTGGGAGGTGGTAATCGGCGGCGGGCGGGTGGACACCGGGCTGGATGCCGTCGAATGGGCCCGGCGCGGCATAGAGCTGGGCGCCGGTGAGATCCTGCTCACCAGCATCGACCGTGACGGCACCCGTGATGGCTACGACCTGGAACTTACGCGCCGCATCACGGAGGCTGTGTCCGTCCCCGTCATCGCTTCCGGAGGAGCCGGAGAGCCGCGTCACTTTCGAGACGTGCTCGTTGAAGCAGGCGCCGATGCGGCGCTGGCCGCCACCCTGTTTCACGACGGCCTGCTCGCCATCCCCGACCTCAAAGCCTATCTCGCCGCACAGGGAGTGCCGGTGCGGCCTTATAAAAGCTGAAAACGAATATGAGCGCTGAAATCACCCCCAATTACGATGCCCGCGGGCTGATCCCCGCCGTGGTCCAGGATGCCGCCAGCGGTGACGTGCTCATGCTGGCCTGGATGAACGACGAAGCCCTGCGCCTCACCCGCAGCACGCGCCAGGCGCACTTCTGGTCCCGCAGCCGCCAGGAGCTCTGGCACAAAGGTGCCACCTCCGGCAGCTTCCTGCACGTCGTCGAGATGCGCCTTGACTGCGACCGCGATGCTCTGCTGCTGCGCGTGCACCCCGCTGGCCCCGCCTGCCACACCGGGCGGGACAGCTGCTTTTACCAGTCTCTGGATCTATTCACCACACCGCAGGAAGAAAACCCATGACCCTTGCCGAGCTTTACGAAATCATCTGCGACCGCCGCGATCACCCCATTCCCGGGTCTTATACCGCTTCTCTGTTCCAGCAGGGAGAGCTTGAGATGGCTAAAAAGGTGGGCGAAGAGGCGGTAGAAATTGTGCTCGCTGCCGCCGCACAGGGAGACCGCCGCCTGGTGGAAGAGGTCGCCGACCTGGCCTACCACGTCCTCGTGCTGCTGGCTGCCCGCGGGATCCACCCCGAACAGGTCCTGAATGAGCTGGAGCGCCGCCACCGGCCCCCTGCCCATGAATAGAGAGACGATCTTTCTCTTCGATATCGACGGCGTGCTCGTGGAGCCCCTGGGCTACCGCCGCGCCGTTCACGCCGCGCTGGCGTACTTCGCCCGCCAGATGGGCCTGCCTGATTCCTGCCTGCCTCCTGAGGACATCCCGGCCCTCTTTGAGGCTCACCGGGTCACCAGCGAGTGGGATATGGTCCCTGTCTGCCTGGCCGCGCTGCTCGACCATCTCGCCGGCCAGCTGCCCGGTCTGCTGCAGGAGCTGCCGCCCACCCTGTCCGCTGCCCTGCCCGTGCTGCGCCGGCACCTGCAGGGCAGCCCGCCTGTGGATTTTTCCATCGACTACGCCGGCCTCATTCCGCTCCTTGGCGCCCGCCTGGCCCCCGGCAGGGCGCCGGCTGAGTTCGCCCTGGATCCTCCGCCCCTGTTCCCCCACCTGGCGGGACACCCGCTGCTGGAGGATCTGCTGGGCCACACTCGCGACATCCACCGCTCGTTGACTACACGCATTTTTCAGCAGTTCACCCTCGGCAGCCAGGCCTTTACCCGCACCTACGGCCTGCCCGCAGAGCTTGAAACCTCCAGCTTCCTGCAGCAGTACGACCGTCCCTGTCTTTCCCCTTCCTTGGTCACCGGGCTCTTAAACGCCCGCGACCAGGGGATCCTCGCCCTGGCCGCCTACACCCTGCGGCCCTCCCTGCCGCCGCAATCATCCGAATCCTCCGCTAACAGCTACGCCCCGGAGGCCGAGATGGCGCTCGAGCGCACCGGCCTGAGCTCGCTGCCCCTGATCGGGTTTGGCCGCATTCGCTGGCTGGCCGGCCGGCACGGGGTGGACCCCGAGCGCTATCTCAAGCCCTCACCGGTGCAGGCGCTGGCCGCCGTCCTGGCAGCGCGCAGCGGCCGCGAGAAGGACTCTCTTCTCGCGGCCGTCAAACTGGCAGCGGGTGATCCTTTACCAGGCCTGCACAGCAGCGCGGGCCTGGAAGTCCACGTATTTGAAGACTCCTGTGGGGGGATCGAAGCCGTTCAAGCTGCTGCGGAGATCCTCAACAGATGCGGGCTGCCCACGCAGGTGCATGCCTGGGGCATTGCCGTTCACCCCGGTAAAGCCGCGGCGCTCAAAGCCGCTGGCGTGCCGGTTTTCCCCGGCACCCAGCACGCCGTTCGCCGGGCGCTCAGTTCCGTCCGGGGCGATTAATAATCGTCTTCTTCGTCATCCAGCCAGAGTTCGTCCTCTTCCTCCTCGACGTCCAGCTCGTCCCATTCTTCCAGTTCGTCCTCATCATCTTCCCACTCGTCCTCAACTTCCAGGTCATCTGCGCGCGAGTAGGTCATGCAGCCCACATCCGGGTCAATCTCGATAGCTGCTGCGCCGCAGTAACCGTCATCCAGAAATACGCAGTCGAGGTAGTGGCAGCGAATCTTGGGCATGTACTCCTCCTGAAATAATAAAATAATGCAGCTAGAAACCAGATAAGGGATAAATCCCGGGGATTATAGATTACCGATTAACCAGGCGTCAACCTCTGCCCCTGCATCCAGATGCTTTACACCGGCAGGGACGATCAGCAGCGCATTGGCCTGGACCAGGGAGCGCAGGTTGCCGGAACCCTGGTGACCGGTGAGGCGGGCCATATAACGGCCGTTTTCACTGCGCGCGGTCGCGCGCAGGTAGCTTTCGCGTCCATCCGATTCGATCGCTTCTTCAACTTCCACCTTTTGCGCGCTGCGCTTCTGTATTCGCGCGCCCGCCATCTTCAGCAGCGCCGGGCGTACAAAAACTTCAAAACCGACGAAGGCGGAAACCGGGTTTCCGGGCAGACCGATAAAGGGCACACCCTGGTAGCTGCCGAAAGCCAGCGGCTTACCCGGGCGCATGTTCACCCGCCAGAAATCCAGCTCGCCGGCTTCTTCGACCACGCTGCGCACAAAATCAAAGGCGCCGACGCTGACTCCCGCAGAAGAGAGGATCAGGTCCACATCTTGGGCAGCGGCAGACTGCAGGACAGCCCGCACCGCATCCGCGCGGTCGGGGACGATCCCCAGGTGAACGGCCTCTCCACCTGCTTCTTCCACTGCCGCGATCAGGATGTAGCTGTTGGCGTCGTGAATTTTACCCGGAGTAAGTGGTTCTTCAACCGGTAAAAGTTCATCTCCGCTGGAAAAAATCGCCACCCGCGGCCGGCGGTGCACCGGGATGCGGCTTTGCCCGATCATGCTCAGCAGGCCGAGCCCCTGCGGTGTCAGCCGCTCGCCGGCGGGGATGACCACCTCACCGGCGGACACGTCCTGGCCGCGCGGGCGCACATAATCCCCTGCGCGCACCGGGCGGTAGATCTCCACGCTGTCGGGCGCGGCGCTCCCCGCCTGCCGCTCGTGGAAGCTGGTATCCTCCACCGGCACCACCGCGTCGGCGCCCTCCGGGATTGGCGCCCCGGTCATGATGCGTACGGCCTGCCCCGCCTTTACCTCAATGCCGGCAGCCCCTCCAGCTGGCGCGTCGCCGACCACGCGCAGGCGCACCGGCTGCCCGGCGCTGGCCTGAGCGGTATCTTCGGCCCGCACGGCAAAGCCATCCATACTGGAATTCGGGAAGGGGGGTAGGTCGGTCGTCGAGCGGATCGCCTCAGCCAGCACGCGTCCTGCGGCTTCCGCCAGGGAGATCTCTTCTGCTTCCAGGGCTTCAAATCGCCTGAGCAGGCGCTCCTGGGCTTCAGCTACGCTCAATAATGGTTGCGGCGGGTTCCCCAAAGCGTTACTCCACAGACAGGATCTGAACGGCGGGGCGCCGCAGCTTGCTTATACCAGCGCCTTTTCCGTTCGGCGCTGAATTATACCATTCTGATTCGGGGTGACCAGATGGAATTCTCCCCCTGGTGAGGATTCTTAACCGGGGCGTACGCGCTGCGCTTCGACCACATTCGGCAGGTTTTCCAGCCGGTCCAGGATGCGGCTGAGCTGTACGATGTCGCGCACTTCGAGCACCAGGTCGAAGACCGCCAGGTTGCGGTTGACGTCCGCGCTCACCTTGGGCATATTGACACCCTCGTCGGTGATCAGCGTGGACACGTCCTTCATCAGACCGTTGCGGTCGTAAGCTTTGATGCGCACCGGGACGGGGAAGGTGCGCTTCGGCTCTCCCCAGGATACGCGCACCAGGCGCTCGCGGTCTCTCACCCGCAGGATATTCGGGCAGTCCTGGCGGTGAATCGTCGCCCCGCGCCCGCGGGTGATGTAGCCGATGATTTCATCGCCCGGCGCCGGGTTGCAGCAGCGCGCCAGGGTGGTCAGCAGGCCTTTCAGCCCGACCACCGTGACGGTGTCGCTGCTCAGCGAGCCGTCGTCGGACTTGCTGGGCGTGACCGGCCAGTCATGCTCGTCGTCGCTCTTATCGGTAAAGGTCAGGTAGTTGACGATGCGCGACAGCGGCAGGTCGCCCGTGCCCAGGGCCTCGTACATATCATCGACGCTGCGGTATTCGAACTCGCGCGACAGCCGCTCCAGGTTAACGTCCTGCAGCCCCAGCCGGCGCAGCTCTTTGTCCAGCTCGTTCTTCCCCTGGGTAATGTTCTGTTCGCGCCGCTGGCGCTTGAACCAGCGCCGGATCTTGGCGCGTGCCCGCTGCGTCTTGACCAGTCCCAGATTGGGGTTCAGCCAGTCGCGGCTGGGGCCGCCGTGTTTGGCGGTCAGGATTTCGACCTTATCGCCAGTCTTGAGTTCCGTGTCCAGCGAGACCAGCTTGCCGTTGACCTTGGCGCCCCGGCAGCGGTGGCCGATATCGGTGTGAACGTGGTAGGCGAAGTCGATCGGGGTAGAGCCGGCCGGCAGGTCGATGATATCCCCGCGCGGGGTGAAGACGTACACCCGGTCTTCGAACACGTCCGTCTTCATTCCGTCGACGAACTCGCGCGCGTCGTCCACATCCTGGCGCCACTCCATCAGGGAGCGCAGCCAGATGATGCGCTTTTCATATTCTTCGTCCCGGGTGCCGTTTTCCTTGTAGCGCCAGTGCGCCGCGATACCGTACTCTGCGTTCTGGTGCATCTCCGGCGTGCGGATCTGCACCTCCAGGGTCTTGCCGTCATCGTAAATCACGGCGGTGTGCAGCGAACGGTAGAAGTTGTCTTTCGGGTTAGCTATATAATCGTCGAACTCTCGGGGGATCGGGCGCCAGCGGGTGTGGATCACGCCCAGTGTGGAGTAGCAGGTGGGGATGTCTGGTACGATGATGCGCACCCCTCGCACGTCGTACACCATGTCGAACGGTACCTGCTTGCGCACCATCTTACGGTAGATCGAGTAAATATGCTTGGGGCGGGCGCTGATCTCGGCCTGGATGCCGTTCTGAGAAAGGATTTTCTCCAGGTTGGCCCGGATCTCCTTCATCTGCCCCTCGCGCGCAGAGCGGCGCTCGGCCAGAAGTTCGGCGATCTCACGGTATTTCTGCGGGTTCACATGCCGGAAAGCCAGGTCTTCCAGCTCCCACTTGATCTGCCAGATGCCCAGGCGGTTGGCAAGCGGGGCAAAAATATCCAGCGTTTGCTGGGCGATGCGCCGGCGCTTGTGCTCGGGCATGAACCCCAGGGTGCGCATATTGTGCAGGCGGTCGGCCAGTTTGATCAGCACCACGCGCACATCATCACCCATCGCCAGGAAGGTCTTGCGCAGCGTTTCCGACACCATATCGTAGCGCCGGCTGCGCTGCAGCTGCTCCGCCTCTGTCTCCGGGTCCAGCCGGCCTCTGCGCTCAGCCAGCTCGCGTTCGGCGGCTTCGCGCGCTTCGTCCTCCGGGTGCTGGTCGCCGCGCGACACGCGCGGGAGCTGGGTCAGTTTGGTGACCCCATCCACCAGCATAGCAATTTCATCGCCAAAGTCCTGGCGGATGTCCTTCAGCGTGAGGTCCGTGTCCTCCACGGTATCGTGGAGCAGCCCGGCGGCGACCACCTCGGGTGTGATGCGCATCTCCGCCAGAATGTTGGCGACCGCCACGCAGTGGTTGATATACGGCTCGCCAGAAGCGCGTTTCTGCCCCTCATGCGCCTTTTCGGCCACGCGGTAGGCTCGCAGAATTAATTCACGGTCTGCGTCCGTATAATGATCAGGCAGATTCTCCATTAAGGTGTCTATGCGCATCCGGGTTACCTCTATTAATTAGTATAATCACCGACCCCGCATACAGCAAGGGTGGCTGATAAGCGATTATTTGAACAGGTTTTACGGCAAAAGCATGAAAAAAGGCCGCCGGGAGAATCAAAGCGGCCAGATCCGGGGTACCATCACGATTGCCAGCAGGAAGATGATTACGGTCAGCAGGGAGCCCACTTTTAAGAAGTCCATAAAGCGGTAGCGCCCCGGCCCGTACACGATCAGGCAGGCCGGCTCCAGCGGGGTCAGGAAGGAGCAGCTCGCCCCGACAGCGATCATGATCGCGAAGGTGCGCGGGTTCACGCCGAGCTGCAGGGCGGTCTGCACGGCAATTGGCACCACAACCACGGCTGCCGCCTGGTTCGACATCGGCTGTGTCAGCAGCATGGTCAGGATGAAAAAAGCGGCGAGCAGTACGATGGGATTGGCATGACCGGCAAAATCGACGATCTGCATGGCCAGGTAGCGGGCGGTCCCGGTGTGCTCCAGCGCTGTGCCCAGGGCCAGCATGCTGCCGATCAGGATCAGCGCCCGCCATTCCACTTCACGGTAGGCCTCCTCGGGGGTGATGCAGCGGGTCAGAAAGACAACCAGCACGCCCAGCAGCAGGGCCACCGGCAGGTTAACGACCTCCAGCGTGGCCAGGATCAGCGCCCCGGCGAAAGCCCCCAGAGCGATCGGCGCGCGCCGTGTGTTGGGGAGTTTGTCATCCACCGTGTCGAGCACACGCAGGGTGTTGTCCTCCTGCAGGGCGCTGATGTTAGCGCGCTTTCCCTGAATGAGCAGTACATCTCCCAGGCGCAGCGGCGTGCGGCTGATTTTGCGCCGGATGGTCTCCCCGTGGCGGTTGATCGCCAGCACCTGCAGCCCGTAGCGTTCACGGAACTGAACCCCGAACAGCGTCCGGCCGATTAACGGCGAGCGTGAGAGCAGGATGGCCTCGACCAGGCCGACGTCGTCGTCCTGCAGCTCCGGGTCCGAGAGCTTTACATTGGCTTTAATATCTATCCCGGCTTTATTTTTGATCTTCAGGATCTCATCCCGCTCGCCCTCAACCAGCAGCACATCCCCTTCTTCCAGCTCAAGGTTGGCCTGTGGAGCCAGGTAGCGCGATTTGCCTCGGATCACGCGCACCACGGTAAGGTCCAGGTCTCGCCCCAGCCCCGATTCCGCCAGGGTCTTCCCGGCGATGGGCGAACCGGGCAGGATCAGGGTCTCCGTCAGGTAGGTATTGGCCTGGAAACCGTTGGCGTTCTCATCGCCGCTGGCCCGGTTGGGGATCATCCGCCGGCCGATGAAGAACATGTACAGCAGGCCCAGCACCATAATCGGCAGCCCCACCGGGGTAAGCTCAAACATCCCGATCGGGGCCATGCCGTACTGCACCATCAGGCCGCTGACGACGATGTTGGTAGAAGTGGCGATCAGGGTCACCGAGCTGGCCAGGATGGTGGCAAAGGCCAGGGGCATAAGCAGTTGTGAAACGCTGATCCTGGCCCGGCGCGCCAGGGTGACGGCGACCGGAAGGAAGAATGCAGCCGAAGCGGTGTTGCTCATGAACGTGCTCAATGCGGCCGGGGCAGCCATCATCGAAACCAGAACGCGGTTTGGATCGTTCCCCGTCCGTCGCAGCAGCGCCCGGCCGGCCAGGTCGACCACGCCGGTGCGCACCAGCGCCGCTGTCAGGATCAGCAGCCCCAGGATCATCAGCACCGCTTCGCTGCCAAACCCGGCAAAGGCCAGTTCCACGGGGAGCAGCCCCGTCAGCACCAGGACTACCATCACCCCCAGCGCGACAACATCTGCGGGCATACGTTCCGTGGAAAAAAGGATCATGGTGATCAGAACGATGACCAGGAGTAAAGCAATTTCAAATGTCACTGCCCTTCCCTCTTAATATCCCCACCTGACCGGTTCCGGCAACACTGTCGGTTGACGAATTATATCTATACTTACACGAAATATGTGAAGAATAATAACAAAAACCCTCCAGTTTTTAACCTTCTCTGGAGGGTTTTGCGTTCGCAGCAATACTCGTTCAGCGTGGTTGGCCCGTCCGTGCGGACTCAAGCAGCTTGAGGATGACCGCCGTGTTGCTGCGGCTGTCCTCAAGGCTGATGCGCGGCGGCGTGCCGTTGAGCACCGCACTGGCCAGGTCCTCTACCTCGCCCAGGTACAGCTCCTGCTCGGGGAAGGTGATCGTCTCCACCTGATCGCCGCGCTGCAGCTCGATCCGGGCGTCCGCACCGGGCTTGAACGGCGCCGGGATAAAGATGCTCCCCTCCGTGCCGAAGATGTGCACGTAGGCGCGCAGCGGCGCCTTAAACCCGCAGTCAAACTGGGCGATCACGCCCCCCGGAAATCGCATCTGCCCCGCGAAGCGCACGTCCACCCCGGTCGGCCCGGTCTCCTGCCAGCCGTACACTTCCTCCGGTTCGGCTCCAACCATCGTGCGCGCATAGCTGACCGGATAGCAGCCGATATCCCACAGGCTGCCTCCTACCAGCTCGGCGCTCAGGCGCACATCGCCCGGCCGGTTGAGTAAAAAGTTGAACGAACCGTGGATGTTCTGCAGTTCGCCGATGGCGCCGGAGTCGATCAGCTCTTTCACCTTCAGCGTCTGCGGGTGGTGGCGGTACATAAAGGCTTCGGCGATCACAACCCCGTTCTCTACGGCGGCCTGGCGGATGGCGTCCACTTCCTCCAGGGTCACCGCCAGCGGTTTTTCACACAGCACGTGCTTCCCGGCCTGCGCCGCCTTCACGGTCCATTCTTTATGCATCGCGTTCGGCAGCGGGATGTACACCACGTCGATTTCCGGGTCGGCCAATAGTTCTTCATAACTGCCGTACGCGCAGGGGATCTCCCATTCCTGCGCATACTGGCGCGCTTTTTCTTCACTCCGGCTGGCAACCGCCCGCAGCTGATTGCGCTGCGACATTCGCAGCGGCGGGATGAGCGAACGGTTGATGCGCGCCGTGCTGATAATTCCCCACTGCAGCACTCGATCGGTCATCTGGATTTCCTCCTCATTCGTTGTTCATTTCTTTCACCAGCGCGCTGCGCTGCCGCCTCACCAGCGCTGGTGCACCTCCGGGCGAATGTACTGGTCGTAGATTTCCGCCGCCTGCGCCATGGCCTCATGCGGGATAGGGTCGAGGTCCGCCGCGGAGACGTTCTCCTCCACCTGTGCCGGCCGTTTGGCCCCCGGGATGGCGCAGGTTACCGCATCGAACATCAGGATCCAGCGTAGAGCAAACTGGGTGAGCGACCAGCCCTGAGGGACCAGCGGGCGCAGCTTCTCCACGGCTTCCAGCCCCTTCGCAAAAGGCACGCCGGAGAAGGTTTCACCCACGTCGAAGGCTTCTCCACGGCGGTTGTAATTGCGGTGGTCGTCGGGAGGGAAGGAGGTCTGCGCAGTCATCTTGCCGGTCAGCAGCCCGCTGGCCAGCGGCACGCGCGCCAGGATGCCGACCTGGCGCTGCTTCGCCAGTTTGAAGAACAATTCCGCCGGACGCTGCCGGAAGATGTTGAAGATGATCTGCACGGTTTTGACACCCGGGTATTCGATTGCCTTCAGCGCTTCTTCCACCTTTTCCACGCTCACGCCGTAATGGCAGATCTTCCCCGCCCGCACCAGGTCGTCCAGGATGTCGAAGACCTCCGGCATGTAGTACACCTCGGTCGGCGGGCAGTGTAACTGCAGCAGGTCAAGCGCTTCGGTCTCCAGGTTTTTCAGGCTGCGCTCCACGAAGGCGGTCAGATTCTGGCGGTTGTAGCCGCCAGGCTCCTGCTTTTCCAGCCGGCGCCCGGCTTTGGTGGCGATATAAATGGTCTCGCTGCGCTCCTTGCGCAGCCGCGCCAGCAGCCGCTCGCTGCGCCCGTCGCCGTACACATCGGCCGTGTCAAAGAAATTCACCCCCAGATCGACCGCCCGGTGCAGGGCTGCCAGAGATTCCCGATCGTCCACCTCCCCCCACGCGCTGCCGATCGCCCAGGCTCCGAAGCTGATTGCCGAAACGTTGAAACCCGTCCTCCCCAGCTGGCGGTATTCCATCGAACTGCCCTCCTTTTATTATTTTAATTCGTCATGCGATTCTTAAGTCGGTTAGATTTCCGCACTATTCCGTTTGCGCGGCAAGGGTAAAAGCCTGCTCCGCCGCATTGATCGTGGCCTCGATCACCGCTTCGTCGTGTGCTGTGGACAGGAACGCGCTCTCGAACTGCGAAGGCGCCAGGTAGACGCCTCGCTCCAGCATGGCGGTGAAAAAGGCCCCGAAGCGCCGTGTATTGCACTGGCGGACGCTCTGCCAGTCGCGCACCGGCTCGCCGGTGAAGAAGGTGCAGAACATCGTCCCGACCCGTGCCGCCGCTACCGGAACCTTATGCGCGGCTGCAGCGGCCTGCAGACCCTCAAGCAGGCGTCCGGCGGCGGCTTCCATTTTCTCCCACACGCCTTCTTCTTTGAGCTGCCGCAGGGTCACCAGCCCGGCTGTCATCGCCAGCGGGTTGCCCGACAGCGTACCGGCCTGGTACACGGGACCGGCTGGTGCGATCATCTCCATAATCTCCCGCCGCCCGCCGTAAGCGCCTACCGGCAGACCGCCGCCGATCACCTTGCCCAGGGTGGTCAGGTCGGGGTGAATGTTGTACAAGCTCTGCGCGCCGCCCGGGTGAACGCGGAACCCGGTCATCACCTCGTCAAAGATCAGCAGCGCTCCTTCCGCCTGCGTGATCTCGCGCAGCCCCTGCAGAAAGCCATCCACCGGCGGCACAACGCCCATGTTGCCGGCCACCGGCTCGACGATCACCGCCGCAATCTCGCCCTTGAAGCGCTCAAAGAGGCGCTGTACGCTCTCGATATCGTTGTAGCGCGCCACCAGAGTATCCTGCACGGTAGCAGCAGGCACGCCGGGCGAATCGGGCAGCCCCAGCGTGGCTACACCCGACCCGGCCTGCACCAGCAGCAGGTCGGCGTGCCCGTGGTAACAGCCCTCGAATTTAATGATCTTACTGCGCCCGGTGTACGCCCGCGCCAGCCGCAGGGCGCTCATCGTGGCCTCGGTGCCCGAGTTGACGAAGCGCAGCATCTCGATGGCGGGCATGAACTCCTGGATGCACTGCGCCAGCTCCACCTCCAGCGGACTGGGCGCGCCGTAGCTGGTGCCGCGCTGTACGGCTTCCTGCAGCGCCGCCACCACCGCCGGGTGGGCGTGGCCCAGCACCAGCGGCCCCCAGGAGAGCACATAATCGATGTAGCGGTTGCCGTCGACGTCAAACAGATAGGGCCCCTCGCTGCGCTCGATGAACACGGGCTGCCCCCCTACCGCACGGAAAGCCCGCACCGGCGAATCGACACCGCCGGGCAGGATCGCACATGCCTGCTGGAAGAGCTTACGGGATTTCTCGATGTTCAAAGTTTTCTGTCCTCCAGTGATGTACCGGCGGGGTGCTCCCGCACGGTGATTTTTCATCTTCGATCCGGCGCACATATTTCAGGGCACGCTGCGCGGCCTGCTTTCCGGAGTTGATGCAGTCGGGAATGCCAGTCACGCGACAGCCGCTGCTGGCCAGCAGCAGGCCGGAATGGGCTGCTTATGCCGCGTTGATGCGTTCGATGCGCTCCGGATGTCCTCTACGGGTGGATAGAAATTATCCTTCCCGCAGCCAGCGGGAGGCTTCCAGCGCGTGGTAGGTCAGAATCAGGTCGGCGCCGGCGCGCTTGATCCCGGTCAGCGCCTCCAGCACCGAGGTGCGCTCATCCAGCCAGCCCCGGGCGGCAGCCGCCTTCAGCATCGAATACTCGCCGCTCACGTTGTACGCCGCCAGCGGAAGCTGCGGAAAGGCCTCGTGTACCCGCCGGATCACATCGAGATAAGGCAGCGCTGGCTTGACCATCAGCATGTCGGCGCCTTCGTTCACATCCAGGGCAGCTTCCCGCAGGGCCTCGCGCACGTTGGCAGGGTCCATCTGGTGCGATTTGCGGTCGCCGAATTTGGGCGGCGACTCCGCCGCATCGCGGAAGGGTCCGTAGAAGGCCGAGGCATATTTCACCGCGTAGGAGAGAATGCCCACATGTTCAAACTGTGCCTGGTCCAGCGCCGCGCGGATGCGCTTCACCATGCCGTCGATCATCCCGCTGGGCGCGACGATATCCGCGCCGGCCTCGGCGTGCGACAGCACCACCTTTTCGAGCACATCCAGCGTGGGGTCGTTGAGCACGTAGCCCTCCGGCAGGTGCGGCGCCGGCAGCCTGCCGTCTTTATCCGGCACATTGAGCACCCCGCAGTGTCCGTGGTCGGTGTACTCGCACATGCACACATCGGTGATCACCACCAGTTCCGGCACCTGGCGCTTGATCTCGCGGATGGCGCGCTGGACCACGCCGTCAGGAGCGAAGTTCTCGCTCCCCATGGGATCCTTTTCCTGCGGGATGCCGAACAGAACCACGGCCGGCACGCCCGCCTGTGCGCAGCGCTCGGCTTCCTCAGCCACGCGGTCCACCGACCATTGATAGATGCCAGGCATGGAGGGGATTTCGCGCTGCTCGTTCATACCCGGGCGCACAAAGACCGGGTAGATAAAATCGGCCGGGTTCAGTTCCGTCTCACGCACCATGCTGCGCAGGGTGGGGTTCAACCGCAGCCGCCGCGGGCGCAACCTGGGGAAGGCCGCCTCGCATTTTTGCTGCAGGTTGTTTGGCTTGGGTTCGATCATTTCCATGGGGTCACCTTGAATTTTTATTTTTTCTGGCTTTCAACTTCAAGCAGGGCGCGCACCAGCCCGGCGGTGGTGTATTCCTGCGCCACCACCTGCACCGGCAGGCCCAGTTCGCAGGCGGTGCCAGCGGTGATCGGTCCGATGCAGGCGACCAGCGGGTTTCCTGGCAGATGCAGCGGGTCCAGCCCGGCTGCCTCGACCAGGGCGCAGAAGCTGCGAACCGTGGAGGAGCTGGTGAATGTAATGATATCCACCCCTGCCCGCAGTTCTTCGATCGTATGGGGGTCTGGCTCAGCCGGGACCGTGTGATAGGCGGTCACCTCGTCGGCCTGGCCGCCCAGGTGGGTGATCGCTTCGGACAGCGCTCTGCGCGCCCGCTCGGCGCGTGCCAGCAGCACGCGTTTGCCGCGCAGGTCGCCCAGCCCGGGCAGGATCGCCTCGGCGATGTATTCGCCGGGCACGAAATCGGGATGTACGCCGCGCTGTTCCAGAGCCGCAGCCGTCTGCGGGCCAATGGCAGCCACCCGCAGTCCGGGCGGCAGCTCGCCGATCCCCAGCGCTTCCAATCGCTGCCATACAGCCTGCACGCCGTTGACGCTGGTCAGCACCAGCCAGTGGTAGCAGTCCAGCTCGCGCAGCGCCCGGTCGAGCCGGGACGGGTCGACAGCCGGCTGGATCCGGATGGTCGGGAAAAAGATCACCTGCGCCCCGGCGTCTCGCAGCAGGCGGGCAAAATCTTCCGCCTGTTCGCGCGGGCGGGTGATCACCACACGCTTGCCTCGCAGGTCAGACATTTAAAAAATCTCCTGCACCCTGCGCCAGTGCCATTTGCGCGGCTTGCTGACCCACGGCCTGTGGATTCTGCCCGCTGGCCTGCACGCGCACCAGCCGCGAACCGTCCACCGCCGCGGCTGCACCCTGCAGGTGGATTTGACCGTCCTGCACGACCGCATACGCGCCCACTGGCAGCGAACACCCGCCCCCCAGCGCAGCCAGGAATACCCGCTCCGCCAGCACTGCCTGGCGGGTCTGGGAATCATCGATCGCCGCCAGGTAGTTCAGGGTCTGTTCATCGCCGCTGCGGCACTGCACAGCCAGCGCGCCCTGCCCGGGGGCTGGCAGCATGACCTCCAGCGGCAGCCACTGGCTGATGTGCTCGCTGAGGCCCAGGCGCGTCACCCCGGCACCAGCCAGCAGGATGGCGTCGAACTGGCCTTCCAGCGCCCTGCGGATGCGCGTGTCCACGTTTCCCCGCAGCGGTTCGACCCGCAAATCCGGCCGGTATGCGCGGAGCTGCGCAGTTCGCCGCAGGCTGGAAGTGCCTACCAGAGCGCCCGGGGGAAGCTGGTCCAGCGTGAGCCCGTCTTTGCTGATCAGGACGTCGCGCACATCCGCCCGGCGGGGGATCGCACCGACCGCCAACCCGGGCGGGTCTTCAACTGGCAGGTCTTTCAGCGAGTGCACGGCGGCCTGCACTTTGCCGGCGAGCAGTTCCGCTTCCAGTTCCTGTGTGAACAGGCCTTTCCCGCCGATCTCGGGCAGCGGCTGGTCCAGGTTGCGGTCGCCCTGCGTGGTGATCACGACCTGCCGGCATTCCAGGCCGGGCCAGGCCTGCTGCAGTGCGCTCATCACCCAGTTCGTCTGCCAGCGAGCCAGTTTCGAGGGACGGGTAGCAAAAGTGAGTGAAGTCATTTACCTTCCTGTCAGCAGAGCTTGATCGCGGTGCGCGCCGATATTATTGTACAGACCGAACAGCCGCCGGGCGGTGGAGATCACTCCCGGGTCACCTCCCGGTCCGGCTTCTGCGCGCAGCGTGGTCGTGGGCGCGTGCAGCAGCTTTTTCACCATTGCCCGCGTCCGCACTTCCACATGCCGGCGCTCATCCTCCACCAGGTCCGGCAGCCGCTGCAGGGACTTCTCCAGCCCGGCCTGGCGGATGGCACTGGCGCGCTGCCGCAGCTCTGCAGTAATGGGTTTCATTTCCAGGGTGCGCAGATACTCCAGATAATACCGCATTTCTTCATGAATGATGGCGTCAAACCGGAGACTTCCTGCAGGCGCCGGCCGAGATAACCGTTCAGCCGTCCGCTTGACGCAGTGCAGCGCAGCATGAAACAGACCAATGCGCACAGGCCCGGCTGCCTGCGCATCCACAGCCGCCTCGAATGCGGCAGTGACCGCCCCCAGGATCTGGTATTAATCCACCAGGGAATCCAGCCCCATGGCTGAACGAAACAGGTGCTCGATATCTCCTGGGGCCTTTTCCGGCTCAGCAGGTAACATTCGCTCGTTTTGAAAAAGGGATACAGGATCAAAAAGGGCTGGCGGCTGGCAAAGGGATCGATCTCCTCGTTGGAGCACGGCTTCGTGTTTTCCGGCGGCCGGGTGAAACCTACAGGCTTTCAGTCATCGCCGCCAGGTGACGGTGCAGGCTGGTAGACCCGGCGAAGCGCTCAAAGTAACCGGCCGCCGGGTATGGGTCATCCGGCTTCCAGGGCGCTTCACACCAGCATACTTGTACCTTTCAACACCGGCAGACCTGGTAAATATCGACATGGGCTGCAGCCAGGCCTGGTGATACTGCTGCCGTTATGCGCTGCTCATCCGGGCATGCCGGTCGCTGCAACGAAAAAAGCAAAGTGGTTCAGCGCTCGACCAGCAGGCCTTCCAGCCACTGCCGGACTTCGGCTGGAGACCCCAGCCGGTAATCGGCCTCTGTCGGACGCGGTTCTCTGGAAACCAGGATCGCTGTGCCGCCGCGTTCGTGAATCACCGCAAAGGCATCCTCGTCCTTGTCGTCGTCGCCAATGAAGACCAGCTCCGCCCCCGGCCAGGGGAAGCTGTCCACCAGGTAGCGCACCGTTTCTCCTTTGTTCGCCAGCTTTGGGCCGATCTCCAGAAACTTATTGCCGCCCAGAATGCGGTATTCGTCCAGCGGCTGGTCTTCAAGGATGTTCACCGCCTGTTCGAGCACTTCGCTGGCCTCGTCGTCCGCGGCACGGCCGGCGTGGATCCCCAGCGACCAGCCCTTGTCTTCCAGGTAGAAACCTTCGCGCCCCTCCAGCAGCGCCTTCCACTGCGGTTTGATCTCCTCCAGCAGTGGGCGGATCTCATCATAGCGGGCCTGCTCCACCTGCCGGCCCTCCGGGAGCTGCATTTCGATCCCGTATGTGCCGGCCAGCAGGATGCCCTCCAGCGGGATCAACTGGATAATATGGCTCAGCCGCCGGCCGCTGACCACGGCGACCCTGATGCGCGGGTCCTTCGACAGCCGCCGCAGCAGGTCGATCAGCGCCTCGTCGGGCAGGATATCATCCGGAGTCGGGGCAAACTCCGCCAGCGTGCCGTCGTAATCCAGAAACAGGCGGATGCGCTCTGCATCCTGCAGGCGGTGCAGCAGTTCCCCGGGATCCTTCGTTCCCTGATCTTCCACGTCCTGAATCATTTCGCCTGTTCCATGAGCAGCGGCAGAATCTGCATCTCCAGGATCTTCTGCCACAGGAACTGGCTGCGCGCCCGGCGGCGGAAGCGCACCGTGGGCTGACCGTCGAGCCAGGCGAGCAGCTGGGCGGCCGTATCATCCACCGGCTGCTCCAGATCCAGCAGGAAGATGTCTTCACCGCCAATTTCCTTCGCCGCCGGTACCGGCGTGGCAGCCACCGGCGTCCCCAGCAGCGCGGCCTCCACAACCGGCAGGCCGAACCCCTCACGGTGCGAGGGCATCAGCACCAGATCGCAGATCCTGTAGAGTTCACCCACCAGGTCCATCCTGACCAGGTAGGGCTCATTCGGGTCGGAACCCGACTGAAAGACGAAGTGCATCCAGCCCTGCAGGCCCAGTTCATCCCGCAGGCGGACCAGTTCGTCGAAATATTCCTGGCTGGCGGCCGCATGCGGGTCTGGCGGGCCGGTGAGCACGATGCTGGCCTTAATGCCCTGACGGTGGATCTCGGCCAGCAGTTCCAGCGCATATTCTACATTCTTTGCCCGGGTCACGCGCACCGGCATGAGCAGGATCAGTTCGCTGTCCCACAGGCGGATCTTCTGCACCAGTTCCAGCCCTTCGTCCGACAGGCCGAATATTTCCCGTGGATCAACCCCGTTGTAGATCACTCGCACGGCCTGCGGCGGCACCTGATACAGCGCACACATTTCATCCCGCCGGGCCTCCGAAACCGCCACATAAGTAATCTCCGGCCGGTAGCTGCGCAGCAGGTCCCAGGGGTAGCGGGGGTATACTTTCGAGCGCGAGTTCGGGCTGGTCCAGCTCAGGTCGTGGCACCAGGCAGTACAGCCCGGCAGGGCGCCCTCGTCCAGCAGGCGGAAGAGCGCCGCCGTCAGGGCCAGGTTGAAGTGCTTGGTGAGCACGTTATGCACCATCACAGCCTGGAAGTTGGCCAGCACAGGGCGCAGGGCCTCGTACAGATCACGGGTCAGGTCTTCGAACCCCCTGGGGATTTCACCGGCGTCCAGCGCGGGGCGCATCCCGGCCACGCGCGGGTGACTGCTGTCCATCTCGGGGATGATCGTCAGGTCCACACCTGCCGGCAGGGCGGACGCGTCTCCTCTTCCGGCGACCACGCTCACCTGAACCCCGGCCCCAGCCAGCAGCCCGGCGTGCGCCTGCATCACTGCCTCCACCCCGCCCGTTACCGGTGGAGCGGTGTAGTGCAGGATGGATATGCGCAGGTCTTCAGGCCGGCTCATAATCCCAGCTCTGCGAGAGTCTTGAGCTGCCAGCACAGCCACACGCTGATATCTTCCGCTTCCACAGCCCTGCGCAGGAACTCCGCCCGCTTGCGGCGCTCCTCCGCCGGCATGATCAGCGCCCGGTGCATCGCTTCTGCAGTGGCGTAAATGTCACACGGAGAGATCACCAGCGCGCCAGGCGCAAGCTGCTGGCGGGCGCCCGTGCGCTCCGACAGGATCACCACCCCGTCCTTCAGGTTCACGGTCGGGCCTTCTTTAGCCACCAGGTTCATCCCATCGGCGATCGAGTTCACCAGGAGAATATCGTACAGCTGCATGGCTGCCACCGCGCGGGGGTAGTCTTCGCCGACCAGCACCCGCACCGGCTCCCAGGTGCTGTCGCCGTGCAATGCGTTCACACGGCCGGCTGCAGCCATGATTTCGTCCAGGTAGTTCTGGTATTCGCCGACCTCCATCCGCGAGGGGACCAGCAGCGCCAAAAACTGCACCTCCCCGCAGTGCTCCGGATAGAGCTCCAGCATTTCATTCAGCGCTGCGAAGCCGCGCACGATGTTCTTGCTGGGTTCCGTGCGGTCCACGCGCACAATCAGCTTCCGGTCACCATAACGCTCGATGAAATGCCGGCGGTACTCTGCCACCTCATCGGTTGCAGCCAGTTCGCGCAGCGCCTCGACGTCGATAGAGATCGGGAAGTCGCGCACGTGTGTGTCGTGGCCGTGAAAGGTGATCACGCCTTTCGTAAAATTCACTTCGGTGTCCGGTAAATGGGATTCGCAGGTTCGGATAAAGTTGAGCGCGTCTTCCCGGGTCTGAAATCCGAGCAGGTCGTTGGAGCACAGGCCCTGCAGGATCGCCTGGCGCATGGCCGGCGGGACCATACCCCAGTCCTCCGACCCCGGCCAGGGGATGTGCACAAAATGGGTCAGGGTGTAAGGTTTTCTTTCGCCCAGTGTCTCGCGAATGAAGCGCGGCACCAGGTAGAGGTGATAATCCTGCAGCATCACCAGCGGCGGTTTATCTGCCGCTTCAATCTGGCGCACAATCGCCTCTGCGAACAGGCGGTTTACTTTGACATACCCCTCGTGCCAGGCCTTCCAGGTCCGGGCGTCGAAGGTCGGCGTACGCACAAAATCCCACATAGAGTGCTGCAGGAACCACAGCAGTGGGTTCGCAATGACGTTGTAGTAGTCTGTGTAACTCTCCTCATCCGGAGAGACAAAGCTGACCAGGATCTCCCCCTCGTCGTTTTCCAGGGGGATTACCCCCTCGCGCCACTGGCGGTCTTCTTCGGTGATCGAGCAGCCGATCCAGCGCGCATTCACATAGCGCGCCAGGCCGAGCAGCGCGGTCACCAGGCCGCCTCCGCCGCGCTGGAACTCGATCTCTCCGTCCTCATTTTTCACCAGGGTAACCGGGGCGCGATTGGCGGCAATAATCAGCGTCCGGTTTTTCAACACTTCAGACTGCAGTGTCTCACATTCATCGATTTTAAAGATCTGAGGAAATTCTTCCCAAACCGCTTCCGTCATGGATTTGCCCCTCTTCCGGCTTCATGAGCCGGGATTGATATTGATTAGATCCAGCTGCTCCCCGGCTGCCAGCTCACGGCTCTCCTGAATGGCCAGGTCGATAAACACCGCGGCTGTCCAGCCAAAGATCTCGGCGGCGGTGCCCGGAATTTCGCCGGTTTGAGAATCATAATACTCCGCGATCTGGCGGTGGCGGTTGATCAGTTCCAGCGTGCTCTTTCGCAGCTCGCGCGCCAGATCCGGCCTGTCCACTTTTTGCAGCGCTTCGATAAAGAAGTAGTTTACATTGGCCCACACCGGCCCGCGCCACATAACATCCGGGCTGTAATGCGGGTCGTTATAGGCCACCGACGGCAGGCGGTACTCGCCCCAGAAGCGATCAGGATCGGTCAGTGTTTGCACCAGCCGCTCGTTCATCGCCCCGGGAAGCTGCCCGGTCCATAGAGGATACAGGTTGAACGGCGTCACCACCCGCACCGGTTTGTCATCCCGCATCACCCAGAACAGCCCGCTTTCCTCATCCCACAGGTCCTTGATCATGCGCCGCACCAGCGCGGTCGACCGCCGCCTCCACATTGCCGCTTCATCGCGCATCCCCAGCAGGTCTGCGATCGTAGAGAGCGACTGCATCTGGATGCACAGATAGGTGTTGATATCCGGCGCTTCGACCGGCATCCCGTAATCCCACATCGGGCTGTCGTCCAGCCCCGAAGAATAGGGATGGTTGTACTGCACAATCCCATCGCCATCATCGTCGTTAAACGTAAACCACCAGGCATTCAGGCGCGCCAGGGGAACGTAGATCTCGCGCAGGAAATCGAAATCAGGGTCCGCCTCGTGCAGCTTGAGCGCCGCCCAGGCAAAGATCGGCGGTTTGGTCACTTCGCCTGCGATCGGATGGTCGATGGTGGCAACGATGCCTTCATCATAGATCGCATCGGGGACCATGCCATTAACGAACTGGTGCGCCAGCATGGCCCGGATCTGGTTGCGCGCCAGCTCGGCGTCGATATGCCGGTAGGCCAGGGCGTGCAGTGCACTATCCCACGCCCACAGCCCGACATATTTGATCTTCGAAGGCATCATCGCTTCAAAGGTCAGGTTCCCCTGCGGGCTGAGCAGGTTATTGGCCATCACCCACCAGGAATAAGCGTACAGCTTCTGGTAGCGTTCATTCACCGCAGGGACGCGCTCGAACCACGAGCGCCAGCGGCTGCTGGAGGCTTCAGCCGCTTTCGAAAACGGCACCACACTCTCCAGGAAGTCATTATCGGGGTAGATCTTCAGTGCAATGGCGGCGTCCTCCCCCGCGTCGACGATGATCACAACCCGGTAGCCACCATCCTCCGGGATAATGCGGTTGCGCACCACCGGAGCGTTGCTCAGATAGTCCAGGTTGCGCACCGCCTTGAAGGTGCCCCCCATTTCTCCCGCCAGGAAGTACTGCGGAGAGACGTGAAAGCGCAGACCGCAGCGCTGACCGGCCGGCAGTCCGAAGGAGATTGTGCGCCGGTCCTGGAAGACCAGTTGAAAATCTCCGATCCGGGTATGAAAGACCAGCCGGTCCGGTGAGCTCTCTACATCGAAAGGCAGCGACTCCCCTTCACCATCGACC
>Ga0134095_1000646_pt1 | contig 31808 bp, 41 predicted proteins | sample 6_2taG_FD_94449 | JGI IMG/M metagenome (GOLD analysis project Ga0134095, IMG submission 94449) | Switchgrass degrading microbial communities from high solid loading bioreactors in New Hampshire, USA - 6_20_20_110_A2 metaG | ecosystem: Engineered > Bioreactor > Semi-continuous > Anaerobic >... | reverse complement strand
TCCTTTGCTAATTATTCTTACTTTAATTATAGCATTAGGATATCTCTAATAAAAAGTGTATTAAAAAAATATGCTTTTGAGCGTATAAAAAACGCTTCTAAAATATATTATACGAGGAGAGATATATGTGTCAGAAAAGGATATCACAAACAAAATCCTTAAATATCTAAAAACTGTGCCCGGATGCTTTGCTTGGAAAGAGCATGGCGGAATATACGGGACAGCCGGAGTGCCGGACATCATTGCCTGTGTAAACGGACGGTTTGTGGCTTTTGAAGTGAAAACGCCATCAGGCAGGGCGACAAAACTGCAAGAGGCAACAATTAACAAAATCCTCTCTGCCGGAGGCGTGGCTGCGGTCGTGCGCTCGGTGGACGAGGTGCGGGCAGTGCTTGAAAAATCAGGTATTGTCCTCCGCAAAGAGCAATGATTTAGAATACACTGAAAATTAGCATTAAGATATATGAGCAATGCGTACACGAATACAATGCAGCAATGCCTCAATGTGAATTAAATTTTTACGGAGGTATGGAGTATGTATCGTGAACAATCATATAGCATCGAGCGTGCATATACAGATCTGGCAAATGCAATCATTCTACAAGCAGTCAGGGATTACAGGTCTGCTTTAAGAAGGCTGGCAAAGCATCCATTCAGCAGCATGGCATTATCCGCAAAAGAGGAATTGGAGAGGTTTTTCCGCTCGGATTGGTTTGAATTGCTTACAAATATCGATGCTGAAATGCTTATTACTAAACTAAAGGCGGAGGTGGCAGCATGACAGCAAAAGAATATTTAAGTCAGGCATACCGCCTCGACCAGCGAATCAATTCCAAGCTGGAGCAAGTAGCGTCACTAAATGAACTGGCAACAAAATGTACTCACACTATCACCGGCATGCCGCGAAACCCCGGTCATGGCACTTCAACAATAGCTGAAGTTGTGACGAAAATTGTTGACCTGCAAGCAGATATAAACAGAGATATTGACTGTCTTGTTGATCTGAAGAGAGAAATTGTAGGTGTAATAAAAGCTGTGGACAACACAGAATGCCAGACGCTTTTGGAATTGCGATACCTTTGCTTCAAGTCATGGGAGCAAATCGCGGTTGACATGGGATACACCATTGATAATGTATATCGTATCCATAGAAAAGCTTTATCGACTGTATCTATTCCCGAAAGAGTACAGTAAATTCTACTGTTTTCTACTATGTCCATTGTGCTATGATATACTTGCAAAAATAGAAAAAAGATTAGTCATCGCGGGAATAAAATCCTGCGGTGGCTTTCCTGTGACAAAATCGACTTGACATCTAGTAATATTTGAATTATGCAAAAAAGTGTACAGTAAATTCTACTATTTTCTACTATGACTGTTGTGTTATGATATACTTGCAGAAATAGTATAAACACAAGCCATTGCGGGAGAGCGCATCCTGTAATGGCTTTTCTTTTTTCCGAAGGAGGTGGATAGATGCCAAAAAAGCCAAAGCGGCCGTGCTCTTACCCGGGATGTCCGAGACTTACCGACGGAAGGTACTGCGAAGAACATCAAAAGCTGACGGACAAACAATACAACAAATACCAACGCAATCCCGAGCACCGCAAACGTTACGGCAGGGCGTGGAAATGCATAAGGGACAGGTATATAAAGGCACATCCGTTGTGCGAGGAATGTTTTAAGAATAACAGGTTGACTCCGGCAGAGGAAGTACACCATATCATTCCCCTGTCCAAAGGCGGAACGCATGATGATGACAACCTTATGAGCTTGTGTAAATATTGCCACAGCAGTATTACAGCAAGAAGCGGTGACCGCTGGGGATAAGGGGGGTCTTAAACCCTACAAATGAAGCGACGAAGATCGGGCGCGGGGCTTCGTGTGAGAAATCGCGGTTTCAAGAGGGGTATATACCCCGACATTTTTGAAAGGCAGGTGAAGCATATGGCAAACGGACATGGTGGCGCACGCATAGGTGCCGGCCAAAAGAAAAAGGCCTTGATAGACAAGGTTAATGAAGGCAATCCCGGCCACCGTAAACTAACTGTTATCGAATTTACCGATACGGCCAATCTTAACGGAGAAACAATGCCCGAGCCGCGGGAATATTTGTCCGCGCCGCAGAAAAACGGAAAAGAGCTCATAGCCGTAGATGTTTTTCAAAAGACTTGGAGCTGGCTTCATGAACGGGGCTGCGCTCAATATATTCCACCGCAGATGCTAGAGCAGTATGCCATGAGTGTTTCCCGTTGGATACAATGTGAGGAAGCTATTTCTGAATACGGCTTTTTGGCGAAACATCCGACAACCGGAAATGCAATACCGTCGCCCTATGTGGCAATGAGCCAAAACTTTATGAAGCAAGCAAACAATCTGTGGTTCCAAATTTATCAAATAGTCAAAGAAAACTGCACTACCGACTATCAAGGTACAAATCCCCACGACGATGTGATGGAAAGACTTCTGTCGGCAAGGCGCGGTGGTTAAGAATAAATACGGAGGTGACAGCGCTTGTTGATTGAGAAAATACCGGCGGCGAAGTTGAACCCGGCTATATACAATCCCCGCAAGGATTTAAAGCCGAGAGATAAAGAGTACGAAAAGCTGAAACGCTCCATTTCCGAGTTCGGTTATGTTGAACCGGTCATCTGGAACAAACAAACCGGGAATGTGGTCGGCGGACACCAGCGGCTGAAGGTTTTGCTTGATTTAGGTCATACGGAAATTGATTGTGTGGTTGTGGATTTAGACGAGCAGCGGGAAAAAGCATTAAACCTTGCTTTAAACAAAATTCAAGGTGAGTGGGACGAAAGCAAGCTGGCCGCTATTATGGCGGACTTTGAGGCTACCAGCTTTGACGTATCGATTACCGGATTTGACGCCGATGAGGTGGATGCGCTTTTAAACAAGTTTTACTCCAAGGAAGCGGTGCAGGACGACTTTGACGTTGATAAGGAAAAAGAAACGATTGAAGCTTCCGGCGAGACACGAACCAAGACAGGAGACATCTGGATTTTGGGAAATCACCGCCTGCTTTGCGGCGATTCTACATCGGAGCAGGATTTTGCACGTCTCATGGAAGGGGCTCATGCGCAGTGCGCTGTGACCTCTCCTCCCTATGGAGTAGGCAAGGAATATGAGAAAGCGGGCATTGAGCCTTGGTTTGAAACCATGCGCCCTGCAATAAAGAACATATGCAAGCACGCAGATGTTGTATGTTGGAACATCGGCGATTTATTTGCCACAGGGACGCAGTTCATTGAACCTACACAAATGTACAGCATTGGCATGTTCAATGACAATGGCTTCAGACCTATCTGGATACGCATATGGAAAAAGCAAGGCATGAATTTCGGCAATGCACCATACCATCTGGTTACCAATAAGCCCGTGCAGCAGTACGAGTATGTGTCGGCCTTTGCAGGACAGGAAACGGAGGAATACAACGATCAGGAATATGAATGGGTATCCGCATTTGCCGGGCATGCATATAAGTTTGTAAAGCGTCTGACTAAAGAGGAGCGAAAGAAATGGGGATATGCGGGCATCTGGGAGATTGCTACGGTGCGTGCAAACAAGGAACACCCTGCCATGTTTCCGGTGGAGCTGCCTTGGAGGTGCATTAAGATGCACAGCGACCGTGGCGGCATAGTTTTGGAGCCGTTCGCCGGATGCGGCACTACCCTTATTGCTTGCGAGCAAACCGAACGCCGATGCTATGCAATGGAGATTTCTCCAGTATATTGCGACCTGATTATAAAACGCTGGGAGAGCTTCACAGGCGAAACTGCCGTAAAGCTGGAGGTGTGAAATGGATATACGTAAAATACCTGTAAAAGAATTAAATCCCGCAAAATACAATCCTCGCAAAAATCTGAAACCCGGAGATCCAGAATACGAAAAGCTGAAACGCTCTATAACCGAGTTCGGCTACGTTGAGCCGATTATTTGGAACAAGCGTACAGGCAACATTGTGGGAGGCCACCAGCGGTACAAGGTTTTGCTGGAATTGGGGTACAAGGAAGTTGACTGCGTAGTGCTTGATATTGACGAGCAGAAGGAAAAAGCGCTGAATGTGGCCCTCAATAAAATTACAGGTGAATTTGACATACCGCTTCTTACAGATTTGTTAAAGGATATTAATGACAGCGGTTTTGATGTGTCACTCACCGGTTTTGATGCGGATGAAATTGATATACTGTTTCGGGACAGTGTTGTAGCCGGTGTCAAAGAAGATGAGTTTGATAAGCCTCTCCCCGAAAAGCCTATATCCCGGCAGGGAGATATATGGATGTTAGGGAAGCACAAGCTAATCTGCGGAGACAGCACAAAGCCCGAAACCTACTCCATGCTGATGGAAGGCCAAAAGGCAAGCCTAATTGTAACCGACCCTCCATACAATGTGGCATATGAGGGCAACGCCGGTACCATCAAGAATGACAACATGGAAAGCCAAAAGTTTCACGAATTTTTGCTTTCGGCTTTTAAATGTATGTATGAAAACCTTGCTGACGGCGGGAGTATTTATGTATTCCATGCAGACCGTGAGACTGTTAATTTTAGAACCGCCTTTTCCGAGGCGGGTTTTTTCTGCCATCAAACCTGCATCTGGGTAAAGAATACGCCTGTGCTCGGCCGTTGCGCTTACCAGTACAACCACGAACCTATCCTTATGGGCTGGAAGCCGACTGCGGGACATCAGTGGTATGCAGACCGCAAGCAGAGAACAACATGGAATTTCGATAGGCCTTCAAAGAGCAAGTACCATCCTACTATGAAGCCCGTGGCGTTGGTCGCATATCCGATTGTAAACAGCAGCTTGTCAAACAGCATAGTGCTTGACCCCTTCGGCGGCAGCGGAAGCACCCTTATTGCCTGTGAACAGACGGGACGGGTCTGCCATACAATCGAGCTTGACGAAAAGTATGTTGATGTGATTGTGGAAAGGTTCCGGGTGTTTAAGGGCTTTGATGAGGGTATTTATTTACTGCGTGATGGCGAGAAAATATGCTATGAAAAAGCCCGGGAAATTAACAAATAACTCTTGCAATATCACAGGTTTAGAGTGATATATGTACCTACCAAAAAAGAAAGGTGGTACAAATATGGAAGTTAAGTTTAACGTTACCGGTGAAAGACGGAAGGCTCTGGTACAGGCTCTTGGCGAGATACTGGAAGTGAAACCGAAGTATCTCGGCCCTCCTTCCTTCTCCTATCAAGTTGGAGATAATCTCATCGACAAGCAAGGGACAGTTTTGTTTGGCGAAAACACCGGTCAAGAATGTGTAGACAAAATTATTGACGGAATGCGGTCTCGTGGCTTTGAATGTGTTATCCCGGACAGCTTCGTGATTGAATTGCCTCGGGAAGGCATCAGTGATGCGGCAATTGAAAACCTCAGGCAGATCATCCTGAACAAAGGAAAACTGATTCAAAAGGCTCTTGGTTCTGAAACACTTGATATTACTGTTACGGATGAAAAAATCAGTTTTCCATGGTTTATGCGCTTGCCCGCGCCGGAGGAAATCAGCGCCTATACACATTTTATAGCTCATTTGGTTTCATTGGCAAAAGAACTCAAACGTGTCAATGCGACTACCAAAGAAGCGGAAAACGAAAAATACGCATTCAGGTGCTTTCTGCTTCGCTTGGGTTTTATTGGGGATGAATATAAGGAAGCCCGCAAAGTGCTGTTAAAAAACCTCACCGGTCAAGCGGCTTTTAAGGGAGTAAAACAAAATATTGATAAGGCGGTGGATGTAGATGAATAAACTTCCCACCGCCTTCTTTGTTAAATACCCTTTCAGAATTGAAGATTTAATGCACCCTCACCTTCCGAAACAGCGTAAGCCGTACAAAGTCGAACAAGAAATTGAGCTTGGAAAAATTGACTATGAAAACTTCATAACCGACCTGTGTGTTGACAGATGGTTTATTGAAAAATATACGCAGCTTTGCAGGATAGACAGTGACGGAGTGTGGCATTGCATTTTAGTCATGCAAAAAGGCAGAACCGACGGAGTGCTTGTCATGTCCGAAGGTGAAGTTTTTCCAAAGTGGACGGCGTATTTGCCGAGCAAGGAGGGTAACAGATGAACATACGTCCCGAAATATTAAAGCAGCTTCGAGAATATTATAAGCCGGGCACCCGTGTAGCGCTGGTACGCATGGACGACCCGTACAGCAAACTGCGTCCCGGCGATCAAGGCACCGTATCCTGTGTTGACGATACCGGCACAGTATTCGTAAATTGGGATTGTGGCAGCTTGTTAGGCGTTGTCTATGGAGTTGACGAGATAAGAAAAATTGATAAATAATCCGCTGTAATATACACAATTTTGCTCCTTTATTCTTGTTGAAATTATGAGAAAGTTTGTCTGGATAATAGTGTGTTTCTACGGTAATATGTGACTGCAAAAAGGAAAACGGGAAGGGAGCAAAGAAAAATGTTAACAGCAAAATTCGGCATTGAGATTGAATTTACGGGAATCACAAGGGCAAGGGCGGCGGAGGTTGCCGCAGGCTTCTTAAACGGAACAACAGAGCGGGCTTACGACAGCTACGACACCTTCAAGGTTAAAGCGGCGGACGGACGCATTTGGAAGTTTATGGGCGACGGCAGCATTAAAACCGAAAGAAAAGAAAACGGGCGCAAGGTTCCGACAGACAAATCCTACAGCGTTGAGCTGGTCAGCCCCATATTTACCTACAGAGAGGACATTGACACATTGCAGGAGCTGATACGGCAATTGCGGCATGCGGGCGCGTTCACAAACAACTCCTGCGGGATTCACATACATCTTGACGGAGCAAACCATACGGTAAGGAGCATTCGAAACTTTATCAACATAATAGCGAGCAAGAACGACCTTTTCTACAAAGCGCTTCAGATAGCACCGGAGAGAATGCACTACTGCAAAAAGATGGATGAGGTTTTGGTAAGCAAAATAAACCGCAAAAGGCCAAAAACCATGAGCCGGATAGAAAGCTTGTGGTACGAAGGCTACATGGAAAGCACAAGCCGGCACTACCATTCAAGCAGATATCATTTTCTCAACCTACACAGCTTTTTCACGGGGAATCATACGGTAGAGCTCAGGGGCTTCAACAGCACCCTTCACGCAGGCAAGGTAAGAAGCTACATTGTTTTGGCCTTGGCGCTCAACCATCAGGCATTGACGCAAAAGAGCGCCAGCGCCAAGAAGCCGCAGGTGGAAAACGAGAAGTTTGCGATGAGGACATACCTTAACAGGATAGGGCTTATCGGCGACGAGTTTAAAAACTGCCGGGAGCACCTTTGCAAGCACCTCGACGGCAACGCAGCATGGCGGTTTCGGGCAGCCTGATGAAAGCAGGATAAAATAGCAGGGCGGCCGCTGTGCCGCCTTGCACAGTACAAAACTATGATAAAAGGAGCAATGCAGAATGAGCAAAAAACTATATTTAGCATACGGCTCAAACCTAAACCTTGAGCAAATGGCGCACCGCTGTCCTACTGCAAAGGTCGTGGGAAAAGCCGAGATAAACAATATGCAGTTGTTATTCCGCGGGCCGCATGATGGAGCTGTGGCGACCATTGAACCTCGGAAGGGTTCAGCCGTGCCGGTTTTGGTTTGGGAAATCACTCCGGAGGACGAGGCGGCGCTTGACCGTTACGAGGGGTTCCCCTTTTTATATCGCAAAGAAAACTTCAAGGTTAGCCTGGACGGCAAAAAGGTCAGCGCAATGGCATACATTATGAATGAAGGCAGACCTCTCGGGAAGCCCGGCTGCTATTATTACAGTATCATATATGAAGGATACATGTCCGCAGGCTTTGATACGGAAATTCTGAAAAAGGCGGTAGCGGACTCTATGGAGGATTGATAGTATAAAAAATACGTTATATCACAGAGCAGCGTCTAAAGCAGCGCTGTTTTTCGTTTGAGCAGATTTAATAAAGGAGGCGGTGATGATACGGAAACTAAAGAAATACACTCCAACGCGCTTTATGGCGAAGGATTCATATTACTGCAAAGAGGCCGCCGACTATGCTGTTGCTTTTATCCAAGCCCTGCGTCATACCACCGGGATTTGGGATGGGAAGCCCTTTGAGCTGATAGACTGGCAGGAGCAAATTATCCGGGATATTTTCGGTATTCTAAAGCCTAACGGATATCGGCAGTTTAATACGGCATACATTGAAGTCCCCAAAAAGAACGGGAAATCGGAGCTTGCGGCAGCGGTTGCCTTGCTTTTGACCTGCGGCGACGGAGAACAGCGCGCAAAGGTGTACAGCTGCGCTTCGGATAAAAATCAGGCAAGGATTGTGTTTGATGTTGCAATGGCTATGGTAAGAAAATCCCCTGCGTTATCCAAGCGGGTTAAAATAACCGAATCCACAAAAACGCTTTTTTATATTCCCACCGAAAGCACATATCAGGTTTTGTCCGCGGACGTTGCAAGCAAGCATGGCTTTAATACCCATGGCGTTATTTTTGACGAGCTGCACACCCAGCCCAACCGAAAACTGTACGATGTTATGACCAAGGGCAGCGGTGATGCACGGATGCAGCCGCTGTATTTTCTCATCACCACTGCCGGGGACAACACCAATTCCATTTGCTATGAGGTGCATCAAAAGGCGCTTGATATACTTTCAGGTAGAAAGACAGACCCCACCTTTTATCCGGTTATTTTCGGCGCTGACCCCGACGATGATTGGACGGATCCGAAGGTATGGAAGAAAGCAAATCCTTCTCTGGGCATCACCGTTGGTATAGATAAAGTAAAGGCCGCTTGTGAAAGCGCCAAGCAAAACCCCGCGGAGGAGAACAGCTTCCGCCAACTTCGCCTAAATCAATGGGTAAAACAGACCGTGCGCTGGATGCCTATGGACAAATGGGACGCTTGTGCTTTTCCGGTTGACCCGAAGATGCTGGAAGGCAGGGTTTGTTATGGCGGGCTAGACCTTTCAAGCAGTATTGATATTACCGCGTTTGTATTGGTATTTCCGCCGGAGGATGAAGATGATAAATATATTGTCCTTCCGTACTTTTGGATACCTGAGGATAATGTTGACTTAAGAGTGAAACGCGACCATGTAAACTATGATTTGTGGATAAAACAAGGATACTTGAAAACCACAGAAGGAAATGTGGTGCATTACGGTTTCATAGAGAAGTTTATAGAAGAACTTGGAACAAAATACAACATTCGCGAGATTGCTTTCGACCGCTGGGGTGCAGTTCAAATGGTACAAAACCTTGAGGGTATGGGCTTTACTGTTGTTCCGTTCGGGCAAGGCTTCAAAGATATGAGTCCTCCGACAAAGGAACTGATGAAGCTGACATTGGAACAAAAAATAGCCCATGGCGGGCATCCGGTACTTCGTTGGATGATGGACAATATCTTTATCCGTACCGACCCCGCCGGAAACATTAAGCCGGATAAGGAAAAAAGCTCAGAGAAAATTGACGGCGCTGTGGCGACTATTATGGCTCTTGACAGAGCAATCCGGTGCGGTAATGACATAGGAGCCTCAGTTTATGATGATCGTGGCATTTTATTTATCTGACGCATTGTTCCGAAGTTTGCGGAAATATTATTCCGAAAGCATTGATATTGTTCCGACATGACAGGAGGTGACACTTTGAAATGGTTTAATAATAGCAGGAAAATAAAAAACGATATGTCAAAGCGGTATGCAGATTTTATCAAAGGCGAGGAGATTGACGGCAGCTTGTCGTTATCAGGGATATATGTGTCGGAGGAAAACTCAATAACGGTAAGCGGTGTGTTTGCCTGCGTCAGGGTAATCGCGGAGGATATTGCAAGCCTGCCATTAGCCTTATACAAACGCCTGCCCCGCGGCAAAGAAAAAGCCGTAGATCATCCGCTATATTATCTTATACACGACAGTCCCAACGAGGAGATGACGGCTTTTGCATTTAAAGAGGCAATGATGACAAACCTGCTTTTATGGGGAAATGCTTATGCTCAAATAATACGAAACAAGCATGGTCAGGTTGTAAGCCTGCATCCACTTTTATCATCCCGTATGTCTGTTGTTAAAGACCAAAACTACGAGCGGGTATATCTCTACACAAACGATAAGGGAGCAACTTTCACTTTAAAGAAGGATCAGGTTTTGCATATTGGCGGTATCGGTTTTGACGGCATTACAGGTTTGTCACCCATCAGCGTGGCAAGGGAAGCCATAGGCCTTGCAAAAGCAACCGAGGTTTACGGCAATAAATTCTTTGCAAACGGCGCCCGTCCCGGCGGCGTGTTGGAGCATCCCGGTACTTTAAAGGATCCGAGCAAGGTCCGAGAGTCATGGGAAGCAGTATACAAAGGTGCGCACAATTCACATAAAATTGCCGTCCTTGAGGAAGGCATGAAGTACCATGAAATCGGCCTTCCCCAAAAAGACGCGCAGTTTTTGGAGACAAGGCAGTTTCAGCTTAATGAAATTTGCAGGATATTCAGGGTGCCGCCACATCTTGTCGGCGACCTGGCACGCTCAACCTTCAGCAACATTGAACATCAATCCATAGATTATGTGGTTCATACATTAAGGCCATGGCTTGTTCGTTTGGAGCAGGCCTTTAATTTATGCCTTTTAAACGAGTACGAGCGCAAGGAATACTTTACAAAATTCAATGTCGACGGGCTTTTACGCGGCGATTTTGCAACACGAATGAACGGCTATGCTATCGGCAGGCAAAACGGATGGTTCTCCGCAAACGACATAAGGGAGCTTGAGGATATGAATCCCATTCCGGAAGAGCAAGGAGGAGATGTATATTTGGTTAACGGCAATATGGTAAGCGCAACAACCGCTGCGCAAGGTGGAGGTGATGAAAACAATGCGTAAGTTTTGGAACTTTAGCGAGGAAAACGGTGAAAACATCCTGCGCCTTGACGGCGAGATTGCCTCGGAAAGCTGGTGGGGCGACGAGGTCACACCCAAGTTGTTTATGAGCGAGCTTGCGGAGTTTAGCGGCAAGGATATCACCGTATGGATAAATTCCCCCGGCGGTGATGTGGTGGCAGGCAGTCAAATATATACTGCCCTTAAAGAACACAAAGGGCAGGTGACCGTTAAAATTGACGGGATTGCCGCAAGCGCAGCTTCGGTTATTGCCATGGCCGGCGATTTTGTGTACATGTCGCCAACCAGCCTGTTTATGATTCATGATCCCATAACCATAGCAATAGGAGACCAAAACGATATGGAGCAGGCAATCGCTGTCCTTCGTGAATGCAAGGAGAGTATTATCAATGCCTACGCTCTGAAAACCGGCATATCAAGAGCCAAGATATCAAGACTGATGTCGGATGAAACATGGATGAATGCCCGAAAGGCTGTGGAGCTCGGGTTTGCCGATAAAATCCTGTACACCGATAAGGAGTCCGAAAAGGATGATGTTTTGGATTCATTTATCTTCGGACGCAGGGTTGTGTTTAATTCGCTCTTGGCAAAGCTGCCGAAGGCGAAACCGCCTGAACCTGTATCAAAGGATAAATCATTTATGGAAGAAATTGAAAACTTAAAAAACGAGTTTGAAATTATTTAACAGGAGGATTGATTTTTATGAACAAAAAACTACTTGCCATGATGGCAAAAAGGAATGAACTGAAAAGTCAAGCCCAGGCATTGCTTGATACCGCTGGGAAAGAAAACAGGCCGCTTTCTGATGAGGAGAGAGAAAAACTTTCCGACTTGAAAGCCAAGATTGCAAACTGGGATGAAACCATTTCCGAAATGGCGGAGATGCTTGAGGATTCTGCACCGGTTGATGTGCCGGTAAACAGGGCGGATGCGCCTTCCAGCGGCAACAAGGGCAGGTTTGCGAACTTCGGCGAACAGCTTATTGCGGTATATAACGCGGCGCAGCCAAACCGTCCGGTTATTGACGAGCGTCTGTTAAACTCCGCCAGCGGGGCAAATGAAAGTGTGCCGTCTGACGGAGGCTTCCTTGTACAGACGGATTTTGCAACCGAACTTTTGAAAAACGCTTATGAAACAGGGATACTGGCACCCAAGTGTAAAAAGATACCCATTTCAACTAACGCCAACGGCCTTAAAATCAACGCCCTTGACGATTCATCCCGCGCAAACGGAGCAAGATGGGGCGGCATACAAACCTACTGGGAGAATGAAGCGGATCAGTTAATCGCTTCAAAGCCGAAATTCAGGACAATGGATTTGTCCCTTAAAAAGCTGACCGGACTTTGCTATGCAACAGACGAGCTTTTGCAGGACGCTTCCGCGCTCCAAAGCGTTATAACCCAAGGGTTCGCGGAGGAATTCGGCTTTAAGATTGACGACGTAATACTAAACGGTACTGGTTCAGGCCAGCCTCTTGGCATATTAAACTCCCCGGCGCTTGTAACGGTAGAAAAAGAAAACGGGCAGACCGACAAGATAACCGTAGAAAACCTCATAAAAATGTGGTCAAGGTGCTGGGGCCGCAGCAGGTCAAATGCCGTATGGTATATCAATCAGGAATTGGAGCCGTATCTTTACACCTTGAAGGTTGGCGACAAGCCTGTATATATTCCGGCTGGCGGGCTTTCAGAAAGGCCATATGGAACATTGTTCGGCAGACCTGTTGTTCCCCTTGAGCAGTGCAGCGCCGCAGGATCTGTGGGAGATATCATATTAGGGGATCTGTCGCAGTATCTGCTCATTGACAAAGGCGGAATCAATGCCGCAAGCTCCATACATGTACGCTTCTTGTACGATGAGAGCGTGTTCAGGTTTATTTATCGTGTGGACGGTCAGCCCATTTGGAACAAACCGATAACGCCATACAAAGGCTCAAGCACTCTGTCGCCTTTTGTAACCTTGGCGGCAAGATAAGGAGGTTAAAAATTATGCGTATTGATACTTTAGGAAAGATAATACCCATATCAGTGCCCGGTACAATCTTCGGAGCGGCAATAACGGGAGCGTTCGTTGAACTTACAAACTACCAGCAGGTGACCTTTATCGTTGCAAGCGGCGAGGGCGATGCCGGAGAAACCTCTATTACGGTTGAAGGCAAGCTCGGCGCAAACGGAACAGCGGCAGCAATTCCGTTTATGTATATGGAAAGCGGGGATGCAGAGTTTGCAGAGAAAGAAGCAACAGGTGTCGCCTTCGGTATCGGCGGCGCGTCGGGCAAGAGCAAGTATGCGGTAATTACGGTAACCGACACCATGCTTGCTAAGGCGGGATATGACAGGGTATGCATTAAAACCACGAAGGTGGCAAACTCCACCATTCCCGGCGCAATTTATGCCATTGCTTCAAAACCGCGTTATACGGAGTAAGGCTATGATGACCCTTGATACGGTTAAGGAGTTTTTAAGGATAGACCATACCGAGGAGGATGGGTATTTAAATATACTCATCCTTCTGGCAAAGGAAATGTGCGAAAACTACCTTCGGACAGACCTTCCTGAAACCCTGCCCGAGAGCATAAGACAGGCAATGCTGATAGTAATAGCACACTTTTACGAAAAGCGAGATGGAGAGCCGGTGCCGCAGGTTGTGTACCGGCTTTTGGACACTTACCGGAAGGAGATGTTTTAATGGATTTTAGTAAGCTTCGGCACAGAATCATCTTCTTAAGGCCGACCGACAATGAAGCCAACAGCATGGGCGAAACGGTACCGAGATACAAGCCGTTTAAGCCGTATCTCCCTCTTCCCCTGCAGGTTCAAGGTGAGGATGTATATCTTAAGCATGACTCTGACGGAAATGCGGCGCTTGTGTATTCTGACGGAAGACCATACGCACACAAGCTTGCTCTAAAAGAATATTCCGTTGCCGGATTTGTGTCGCCCATGAGCGGACGGGAGTATGAGGAAAGCCAGAAACTGCGGGCTGAAACCACATACAAAATATCCACCCGCTTTTTTAGAAACATTACGCCGGATATGCGGATTTTGTATGACGGACGGGAGTTTGAAATCGTATCCGTGCTGGATTTAAACGAGCGGCACGAGGAACTGCAGATCATTGCGGTTGAAAGGGACACACATTCATCGCAGGATTTCAAAGGTGAGCAAGATGAGCAGTGACGGTACTTTCGGATTCGATGAACTGCAGCAGGCATTTCATAAGATAGAGCAGAAATACCCGAATAAAACGGATGCCATGCTGATAGCGCTGGGGCGCATGGCGGCAAGTAGGACGAAATCCAAAACCCCTGTAGGAAAAACAAAAAAGCTGAAAGGCAGCTGGCGTCTTAAAAAACCGAAAAAATACGGCACCGCCCGCGTGGTACGTGTGCAGTCCGCCGCCCGCCATGCCCATCTTGTGGAATTGGGCCATGAAATTGTACGGGGCGGCAAAACCAGAAAAGGAAGCAGGTACCTTAATACGCTGGAACGAAGGGTGCGCAGCATTCAATCTAAAGGCAGAGTTGAAGGCAGGAAAATGCTTGAAACTTCCTTTAATGAAATGGAAAGTACATTCGAAAAATCCGTAGAAAAGCTGCTGGACGATTTAACAAGTGAGGTGCAGTTATGATTACTCTTAAAGATATACAAACCGCGGTTGCCGATATGCTGAAGAAAAACGGTTATACGGTTACCGCAAATGAAGTCATGCAGGGCTTTGCAAGGCCGACATTTTTCGTGGATGTGCTGCCGGTTTCCACAGTTTTGCAGGGCAAGGCTTACGAGATGGTCACCGTAAGCGTTGAGCTTACATACTTCCCTGAAATTGAAACGCGTGAAGAGTTAGTGCGGATGGCCGAGAACATAAAGAAAATTTTCCTTTATGAAAGCATACCCGTCCAAGACAGGTTTTTGTCAACCGATGAAATCGTGTTTGACAATGAGAACAGTACATTGCTTGCATATTTTGAAATTACATTTATGCAGGAATCCGGCATTCAGGAAAAGACATATCCCAAAATGAAAACCCTAAATACGGAGGTGAAGCAGAACAATGGGACTGCCACAAATAATAATCCAGTTTAAGACTTTGGCGGAAACAATGGTGTCACGAAGCGAGAGAGGCATTGTCGCCGTCATTCTGAAGGACAACACCTCATCCTTTGACACCAAGACCTATACAAAGGAAAGCGAAATCGTCAAAAGCCATTATACCACAACCAACCTGGCATTTTTGTCACAGGTATTCCAAGGGAACCCTTCGGCAGTTATTGTAGAGAGGATTGGTACAGATGGCAGCATAGATACAGCTCTTGAAAGGCTTAAAAACAAAAAGTGGAACTGGCTGACGGTACCATCTGTGCAAAGCGGTGAAACCGGAACTATCGCAGACTGGATCCGTGAACAGCGCAGTACTTATCATAAAACATTTAAGGTCGTACTGCCCGATACCGCTGCAGACAGCGAGGGTGTTGTAAACTTTGCTACGGACGGTATCAAGGTGGGCACAAAAACATACACCGCAGCCGAATACTGTCCGAGAATTGCAGGTATCCTTGCAGGCCTTCCTCTAAACCGCAGCGCCACGTATTATGCCCTGCCGGAAGTGGAGGCTATAACCGAAAGCGAAGATCCCGATACAGACATTGATGCAGGCAAGCTGATACTGATAAATGACGGTACAAAAATTAAAATTGCGAGAGCTGTGAATTCACTTATGACGCTTACTGAAACAGCAGGTGAAGATTTTAAGAAAATAAAGATTGTAGAGGCTGCTGATATAATCAGGGACGATATTCGCACTACTTTTGAGGATGAGTTTATCGGTAAAATAGAAAACAGCTATGACAACAAGGTTATCTTCCTTGCAGCAGTAAACAAATACCTAAAGGATCTTGCTGATGCAGGCGTTTTGTATGACAAGTTTGAGAACAAGGCAGAGATTGATATTGATGCTACAGCAAATTGGCTGAAGCAGACAAGGGATATATCCGGCTGGGACGAGGAAAAAATCAAGACGGCAAACACTGGTACAAATGTGTTTGTTAAAGCGAACATTCAAATCCAGGACGCTATGGAAGATTTGAAGTTCACGATTTATATGAGTTAAAGGACGGTGATATAGATGGCGCAAAAACCTACAGCGCCCCGTGTGATGAACGGCAAGTGGGGCATGCTTTACTGGGACGGAGAACCGGTGTTTGAGGTTTCAAAGTTTGAGGCGACGCTTAAGCTTGAGCGTGAGGATGTGGACTTTGCCATGCAGATGAGCAAGGATTCGAAGCTCACAGGTTACTCCGGAGAGTTTTCCTTTACCATAAAGAAAATCTTTTCAAGAGGTCAAATCAAGCTGGCAAATGCCATTAAACAAGGCCGAGATATACGTTGTCAGTTAATCGGAAAACTAGATGACCCCGACGCCTTTGGAAGTGAGCGATTGGTACTTAATAACTGCTGGTTTGGGGATTTAACGCTTATGAGCTTTGAAAACGCGAAAGTTCTGGAGGAAGAATACACCGGCGGCTTTACCGATTTTGATTTTCCCGATATGGTAAGAGTTAGGTAGTGTGGAGGTGTTATGATGAAGAAATATACCAAAATTACAATCGATGAGCTTGTGCGACGCAAGGAGCAAATGATTCAGAGCAAAAAACAAAAGAAAACCAAGGAGTTATATATAAAGTCCCTTGACGGCACGATTACCATCGAGGAGCCGGACGCAGCCCTTGCCCGCGATGCGCAGGAGATGGAGGAAAAAGGCGACGCATATATTGTGTATTCCTGTGTCATTGAACCTTGTTTGAAGTCCAAGGAACTTCAGGAAGCGTTCGGGTGCGTTGAACCTATGGAGATCGTTGAGAAAATATTTGACGTGGGCGAAATCCCGCAGATTGCGGTGGAGTGTATTAAGCTTGCAGGGTATATTGACGGAGTAAAGCCCATTGATGATTTAAAAAACTAATCGCTGCAGATAGTGAGCTTTACATGATGCATCATTATCTGCAGCGGGGTTGGAGATTTAGTGACTTTAAAGATCTATCTATCTTGGAGAAACAATTTTTATTGGCCAGCATGGCCTTGCATATCGAGGAGGAAGCGGAAAAACTTAAAGCATTGGCAGGTGGAAAATAACGCATGGCTAAAAAACGCAACATAGGCGCAACTCTCTCGTTAAAAGAGGGTAATTTTTTTGTCAATATTAAAAAAGCAACCTCCGAGCTTGGCGGGCTTAAGAAATCTTCCGCATCTGCCATGGGTTCCCTTAAGAAACTGGGCGGTGTAGTTTCTACAGTAGGCAAGGGTTTTCTTACGGCCTCCGCCACTGGTGTTGCCGCAATGACGGGCTTGACGGTGAAGTCTTTGGATTTGGCCGGAGAACTGGAACAAAACATCGGCGGAAGCGAGGCTGTGTTTGCAAGCTTCGCCAAGACACTTCAGGACAAAGCCGCCGGCGCTTTTGAAACATTGGGCCTTTCCATGTCGGATTATTTGGCAACGGCAAATAAAATGGGAGCATTGTTTCAAGGCTCCGGATTCACCATAGAAGAATCTCTTAACATGACCACAAGCGCAATGCAAAGGGCGGCGGATGTTGCGTCAATTATGGGCATCGATGTTGATGCCGCAATGGAAGCTGTGGCAGGCGCGGCAAAGGGCAACTTCACCATGATGGACAATCTGGGCGTTGCAATCAATGATACCTCCATTAAAGCCTATGCCGCCGCAAAAGGCATTAAGACCATGGGCAAAACTATGACCACTCAGGAAAAGGTCGGCATTGCAATGCAGATGTTCCTTGAGAAAACAGCTTATGCTGCAGGAAACTATGCAAAGGAAAACGACACTCTTGCAGGCTCCATCAATACGGCAAAGGCGGCGTTTAAGACTTTTATGTCAGGTGCCGGAAGTGCGGAAGGAATTGCATCCGCATTTATTAATGTTGCAAAGGTTGTGTCAAGAAAAGTCGGTGAGCTGCTGCCTACCCTTACCAGAGGTTTGTCGGAAATCATAAAGCAGCTGTCGCCAAAAATTCCGGAGCTTTTACAAAGTGTTATGCCGGAAATCACCACAGGGGCTATGTCGCTTGTCAATGGCCTTGCACAAATGCTGCCGTCGGTCATAGGCGTCTTGACAGACTCCTTGCCGACGCTTTTGCCCATGCTTATCACAGGTTTTACGGAAGTAATCAAGAAGCTAACTGTTGCCATAACAACAAATGCCCCGGCCCTCTTAAGCGGTATAGGAGAAGGCATCAAGTCTGCGCTTATGGGAACAGACCTTGAAGGTGTGGGGAATATTCTCGGGAATGCATTCAGCGGACTTGGCAGTTCACTAAGTGGCATACTTGATGCAGCGACATCTGTCTATAACTTTTTTGTGAACAATTGGGGAATTTTAAGTCCTATTATCGCCGGCATTACCGCTTCGGTAATTGCGTGGAAGGTTGCAATGGCAACGGCCAATGCGGTTCAAACCATAGCGATTGCATTAAACAAAAGCCAGAAAAAAGAAATCGTAGCCATGACCTTTTCCCAGCAGCTTCAAGCGATCATGACGGGGGTGCAGACAGCGGCGACGACAGCGTTTAATACCGTGCAGGCTATAACAAATGCTTTGTTTGTGGCAAGCCCGATCGGGTGGATTATACTGGCTATCGGCGCCCTTGTTGCCATAAGCGTCGCCTTGTGGAAAAACTGGGACGCCGTTTGCAATGGAATAAAAGCGGCATGGGAATGGCTCAAAACTACGGCGGTGAATATATGGAACAGTATAGCAGACTTCTTTGTGGCATACTGGCCTTGGATACTTGGAATCTTCACCGGAGGTATAGGGCTTGTAGTGGGGATTGTCATTCAAAACTGGGACAGCATCAAGGCCAAAACCGCTGAAATATGGAACGCTGTCAAAGAAGTTTTTACAAAGTTTTGGACAAACATTAAGGAGACATTTACATCGGGCGTAAACAAGATAAAGGAACTCTGGAAAGGACTGAAAAACTTTCTTAAAAACCCGATTAAGGGTGTTGTAAAACTGTTTAAAAGAACAGATGAGGACGGCGATGGCTACATTGACGGTTCGCACGCAGGAGGGCTTCCCAATGTACCCTTTGACGGGTATATTGCAAAGCTGCATAAAGGCGAGCGCGTGCTGACCGCGGCGGAGAACAGGAATTACAGCAAAGGGCAAGGCGGTACCACAACATACAACAACGACATTAAAATATATGTCAACGCAAGCGGCAAGTCAGCAGATGAGGTAGTAAATGAAATCGTCCCCAAGCTGAAACTGGCGCTTGCAAATATGTAAGGAGGGCGGGCATTGGATATTTATTTAAGCGTGAACAACCGTGAACAAGTCATCTGCCTTCCAGTCCTTCCTGCCGAGTTTACCATATCAAAGCCGCAGAAGAACGAGGTTTTTGAAACGGTCACGCAGGGAGAATTAATGTTGATTGGAAGGCCGGGGCTAAAGAGCATTACCATCAGCAGCTTTTTCCCTATCCGCGATTATCCGTTTCTAAAAGACAGAACATACAAAGGGTTTGAGTATGTGTACATCATAGACAAGTGGATTGAGGCAAAGTACCCCATTAGGCTGATAATCACCGAAACACCGATTAACATGGTGTGCTGTGTGGATGATTTTCAGTATTCAATTAAAAAAGACGGTGACTTATATTATACACTTACTTTATCTGAATTTAAGTTGGTGAATACGATATGAAGCTATATGCGGATGGAATTGACATTACCCCTGCGGTAGGAAACCTGTCATGGCAGAACAGTATAGCGGAGCTTGCCACTACCATGAGCTTTGATGTGGCCAAGACCGATTCACAGCATACTCACATTTATCTGCCAAGGGAAGGCAGTATCATTCAGATGCATACAAACGTGGAAATATTCCGAGGCATAGTGTTGACAGTCGATGATGGAAGCAAAACAACAAATACATATACTGCCGCTGACTTTGGTTGGTATTTGAATAAATCCAAAGAAACCTATCAGTTTAACAATATGCCTACATCAAAAGCAATCCGCAAAGTATGTGCCGATTTTAATATTGATATTGACAACATACCTGCACTTGAAACAAAGATTACGAAGATTTATTTTGATAAAACCATCTCAGAAATTCTGCAGGATATTCTTGAGCAGTGCGGCGGCGGGTACAACCTTGACATGACGCCAAAGGGACTTAGGATATACAAAATAGGCAGTATTTACGCATATCCTGAGTTTAGGCTGTCGCCGAACACACAGCTTTTGTATTCACCTAATCTTCGCAGCAATGTATCCCATTCAGTTTCGATTGAGGATATGAAAAACAGTATCAAAGTCATTACTGAAACAGATGGAAACTATTCCGTGAAAAAGGTGGTTCAGGATACTGACTTAATTGATAAATTCGGTCTTCTGCAGGAAGTCGTAACGATTGATCCTGAAAAGGAGAATGCCGATATCGTAGCACAGCAAAAACTTTCTGAGTTATCCAAAATACAGGAAAGCTATTCTTTTGAAATAATCGAAGCGGTGGACAGCTATACAAGGGCGGGATATATGATTTCCGTTGATGGGATAGATTATGTTATCGAGAGCAGCGGTCACAACATAAAAAACGAGGTGCATTATGTGAAATTGGATTTGTATAAAATTGGGTAATAGATTAATAGACAAAAGTTATAATTTGTGATATATTGTAGGAGTAGGTAGTAATAAAAGGAAATATGACGAGTTAGTACGCGAAAATTACATAGCCTGTAATGGAGACGAAGTTTTTTCGTTCTAAAAATCAAAAAGAAAGGTGAAATAAGCTATGGAGAAAGGAAATGTATTGGTTATCGGAAATTCAGGAGTAGGTAAATCAACCTTAATTAATGCGGTTTTAGGTGAAGAAAAAGCAAAAGTAGGTTGGGGAACTGATGGAACGACGGATAATCTTAATATATACGAAAATGAAGCCCTTCCTTTTCGTATAATAGATACCGTTGGATTTGAACCTTCATTTATTAAAAAATACAAAGCTATTAATGCTGTTAAGAAATGGTCGAAAAACAGTGCGAAAGAAGGACATGAAGATACTCAAATTAATGTTATTTGGTATTGTGTTGATGGAACATCAAGAAAACTATTTCCGGAAGTAATCAAAGACCTTTCAAAAGCTATTGCTATGTGGAAATCAGTACCTGTAATCGTTGTAATCACCAAGTCATACTCTATTCCTGACAGGAAAGAAAATATAGAGATGGTTGAACAAGCGTTTGCTAACCAAAAAAACTATGCCGAAAGATTACATAAGATTATTCCGGTAGTTGCGTCGACTTACGTTTTAAATGATAATGCTTACGCAGCTCCTGATGGTATTACTGAACTTATAGATGCCACTATCGAACTAATGCCGGAAGGAATGGAAGCTGCAAAAGCTGATATTGCTGAATTTAAACTCAAAAGAAGACGTGCTATGGCTCACAGTGTGACTGGAGTAGCAACTACAGCAGGAATAGTAGTGGGGGCAGTTCCGATATCATTTTCTGATGCTTTGCTCCTTGGACCAATAGAAATTGCAGAAGTTAATGGTATTGCGAAAATATACGGAATTAAAAATAATGAGGAAACAAAACTTTTTCTCAATTCTATTGTAGAAGCTGGAACTGTTGGTTCGGTAGCAAAGGCAGCCATAAGTGCGCTGAAATCGATTCCGGGAATCAATTTAGGTGCAAGCGTTTTGAATGCAGTTATTGCCGCAAGTATTGTAGCGGCTGTTGGGGAAGGAGCAATATATGCGTTTGAACAAGTGTATTTAGGTAAAAAAAGTATTAAGGATGTTGACTGGGTAACAAAGGTAATGGAATCACGGTTATCTAATCAATTTTTAGATAAGGTTACTACTGTCATAAGTAAGATTACTGAAAATACAGATAAAAAAACCATTGCAAATATAATTATGGAGATGTTTAAGGGCCTCTCTCAGGAAACAGATTGTGAAAATGAATAAACTCTATTTAAACTATGTTCAGCATTAAAACCGAAATTACTTAAATAGATGTATATCTTTGGGTTTTTGAAATCAAAATGAAATTCAAATATTCTATATATAGGCGAATGCTTCGGTGTTCGTCTTTTTCTTATAACCATTTTCGGAGGTGGCTTGATTGAACGGTATAACAGAACTGGCAAAGTTATTCAAAGAACGAGATAATTCAGCTTGCTATTCACCCGTTATCGGCCAGATTCTTGATCTGCCAAACGTTAAAATTCGCCTTAGTGACAGAGTTATTTTGACATCAGCCCATATCAAAAGCTGTGTTGATTTAACTGCAACTGACGAAAACGGAGAATACATAAACTTCGGGAAAGAAGTTGTTCTGCTGCCGTTTGCGGATAATCAGAAATTTATTGTAATTGGAGTGGTTCAGTGATGTTTCCCAGAACACAGGATTTGCCCGATGTCACCAATGCTGAAACGGTAATGGCAGGTAAGTCCTTTTTGATTGACTTTACAGCAGGCGATTTCATAATTCGCGACGGAAAGCTTGTAGAATGTAAAGGCATAGAAGCAATCAAGGTATGGATTGAAAAAATCCTGCGTACCGAAAAGGAGCGGTTTAACATTTATAACGATACCGACTATGGTTGCAGGATTGAGGACTTGCTGATCGGCAGCAATTATCCTGTTACTTTCATTGAAGCAGAACTTAAACGGGAAATTGAAGATGCACTGAAGCAAAACCCCAATATACTGTCGGTCTCCAATTTTAGCATTGAACGCACTGCAAGTGGAATCACAGTCAGCATGGAGGTGGAAACAAGTGACTCGGGAAGAAATACTGTCGCGATTGCTCTCTAATATTTCATCGGAGTTTGACAAATCTGTCGGCTCCTTTTTTTATGACACTCAAAAACCGCTGGCAATAGAACTGGAAAGCCTTTATGCAAAGCTTGAGGAAATCCTGCTCAATGGTTTTGCCGCAACAGCCAAGGGTGCGTACCTTGACAAAAAGGTTGCCGAACAGGGCTTGACCCGTAAAGCGGCAACCTATGCCACAGGGACGGTCACTGTAACAGGCAATGTGGGTGCTGTCATATCAAGCGGCGACAAGGTTGCGTCAGACACTCTTGTATTTACGGTTACCCAGACTAAATATATTGATTCGTCCGGAACTGCAACGGTAAGTATCATTTGTGATTCCCCGGGCAAGCAAGGGAATGTTCCAATCGGTACAATCAATCGGTTTCCTGTAACCATAAGCGGGCTTGTGTCGGTCACAAATACAGAGCCCACAAGCGGCGGATTTGACGAGGAAAGCGACGACGAACTGCGGGAGCGGTATTTTGAAAAGGTATCTCTTCCCGCAACCTCCGGTTCAAAATACCATTATGTTATGTGGGCCAAGGAAGTTGAAGGCGTGGGTGATGCCAAATGCATACCGCTTTGGAATGGCGTCGGTACGGTTAAGGTTATCATCATAAACGCAGATAAACAGGCGGCGGACGCGGCTTTAATTAATGCTGTTAAAAACCATATTGAAGCTGAGCGCCCTATTGGTGCGGATGTTACGGTTGAAAGCGCTGTACCGCTTGCTATAAATATATCAGTGTCCCTTACCTTGGCAAACGGTGTGACAACGGATATAGCAAAGCAAAAAATATCAGACTCCATATCTTCGTATTTAAAGAAAAATGCCTTTTCGGGAACATATATTTCCTACGCCCAGATTGGCGGCTGCATATTGGCAGTTGACGAAGTTTTAGACTACAGCAATCTAAAAGTAAATGGCGGCACCTCGAATATTAACATCCCTGAAAATGCAGTGCCTGTGCTGGGGGTGGTGACTATTGCGTGAGTATTTACCTTCATACTATCGAAAATCCAAGGTAATGAATCAACTGATGGATTCACTTGAGTCGGAATATGAGAGGATAAAGCAGGAAGTCCGGCTGACGGAAAATCAGTTTTTTGTTTTGCTTGCAGATAAAAATATCTCGAAACACGAAGCTGACGTTGGAATAGTCCCTAACCCGTCAGCGGATTTAGAAACCCGCAGAGGACGTATCTTGTCAAAGCTCAGAGGAACCGGAACCGTCACTAAAACCATGATGAAAAATGTGGCGGCATCCTTTGTCAACGGTGAAATAGAAATTATTGAATATGCATCTGAGTATCTGTTTGCGATCAAATTCATGAGCAAACAGGGTGTTCCCTACAATCTTGCCGACATACAAAAAGTGATTGAGGATATTAAGCCCGCCCACTTAGCAGTGGAATATATATTCACCTATCGCCTGTGGCAGGATGTATTAAACACGCTTTCAGACTGGAGCGAAACCAGAAGCTACACATGGGAGAATCTAATGACATTTGAAGTAATAAAGAATTTGAGGATTGTAAACGGCGTTCCATATTATTGCGGTGACGGCGGAAACGGCATTGTGGTATGGAATGAAAACAGAGCGTACGCAAGGGAGGTTATTTAAACATGGCTGAGATACAACCAAATGACATAGGTCTTGCTACCTTTGCCGATGTGGGCGATGTTGCAAACCTACGTACTAATGCAAAAGAAGTAGTTGCGGCAATTAACGAGGTCTTGGCAAACAGTCAGGGCACCATATCAGGCGAGCAGCTTTATATGGAAGGTGAAGACAACACTGTTATCGGCAGCGGAAACATTATATTCGGAAACGGCAACAGGGTGTTTGGTACTGGTAATGTAATTGTCGGCGACAATCATCTTGTTATTGGCTCTAATAAAACCATAGCCGAGGGCATGGGAGAAGTATATTTTGATTGGGTGGACACGTCTTCAAAGAGAATTTATTTTTACATTTACGACGATGATGTAAATTTTCACCTGAAGGTTGGAGACAGAATTGCCTTAAACTTTCAGCAGTCATGGTGTGACCCTGACTGGTATGAATGGATTAGTGTAAGCACCGGAAACTTTCTTACTTCTGTTACTGAAGTAAATATGAATTACAATTATATTGCCGTAAACTATATGCCATTGTCTAACACTCCGCCTGATGACTATCATACAATTTTAGACTATACTTATGTTTCAGGTTTCTATGTATTGAGAGAGGAATATAAGAAAAACGGCAACGGCTCGGTTACTATGGGCAGCAGTTCAAGCGGAACAAACAGTTTTACCGCAAACAGCGGCATTGCTTCCGGTTCATCAAGTGCGGCAGTAAACATAGGAAATGCCAAAGGAATGAATTCATTTTCTTGTAACACTTCAACAGCATCTAGCTATAGTAGTTTTGCGGCCAACTCGGCATTAGTGGATCAACAGTATTCAGCTGCTTTTAATTACAGTAGTTGCTATGGATATAATTCCGTTTCCTTTAACTACGGACGAACTGCGGGAAGGGCAATAAAGTGTGTTGCAATGTCTGCTACTGCAAAAACACTTACTGCTGCAAGCGGTGAAAATCTATCCGGGCTTGTCGGAAATAAGATTCTGATACGGTATAAAAATAACGGAAACACTATCATATATACCGTAGCAGATGTGACAGGTGTATCCGGTCAGACAATCTATTTATCAAGCGACACAAATATTGGTTGGGGTGGATATGGAGAAGCTTTAATCAGTGATGGATATGTGTTTAGAATAGAGTCGTCAAATGGACAAAACCTTGCAAGCGGATACGGGATGGCGGGTGGTGCATATGCCCAGGCACACGGACTATACACCATTGCTGCCCATCCCGGAGCTGTAACATACGGAAAATACGGAACAAGTCCGGAGGAATATTCATGGAGCCTTGCAAACGGTACATCTTTAGCGGCACAGGGTCTTGCGGTAAAAATACTGCAAAACGGTGATATACATGCTGACGGAACTTTGACAAGCCCATGCGCGGACTATTCGGAGCTTTTCGAATGGCTGGATGGAAACCCAGACAATGAGGACAGGGCCGGATATTTTGTTAAGCTTGTAGGCGATAAAATAACCATTGCAGATGACTTTGACACTCCTCTTGGTGTAATTTCAGCCATGCCGGCAATTATTGGCGACAACGGAGAGATGCATTGGCATGGCAAGTATTTAACCGATGATTTCGGACGGGTAAAGTATCATGATGTGGTTATCCCAGTGGAAAAGGATGAAGAAGGAAACATAATTGCTCAGGAGCGTATTGAACGCCAGCCATTGCTCAATCCCAATTGGGACAGTGCACAGGAATATGTGCCAAGATTAAAGCGGCCCGAATGGGCAACTGTTGGTGTGCTCGGTAAATTGATTGTTTATGATGACGGCACCTTGCAAAGCGGAGATATGTGCCGGTGCGGTACCGGAGGGAAAGCCGTAAAATCTATAAAGGGCGGTTACCCTGTTTTGAAAAGAGTATCGGATGACAAGGTTCTAATCTGGTTTAGGGGGTGAGTTTGTGCCTAAAACAACGGAAAACTATGGTTTTAAGAAACCATTGTACAATGAAAACGCGGATGTGGCCGTGCTGAATGAAAACATGGACACCTTGGACGAGATTTTGACACCCACAGTATCGGCGAATACAGCGCCCGGCGCGGCTACGAAAGGAAAAATTTCAATAGTGCTCGGCTGGCTTGCCAATCGCATTAAAGCAATCACAGGCAAGTCATCATGGCAGGCGGATCCTTCAGTCACCCTTGAGGATTGCAGAAACCATATCCAAAGCGGCACCCACGCCAATGCCACCACCATATCAAGCGGGTTTATGAGTGCGGCGGACAAACAAAAGCTTGATTATGCCACAGCAGAAAATACAGCTGGAAGGCTTATTATCAGAGATGCAAACGGCAGAGCTAAGGTGCAGACACCATCAAGTTCATATGACATAGTCAATAAAAGCTATGTGGACAATAACTTCGTGCCAAAAGGTACAGATACTACAATGTCGGCAAAGCTTGTCGCCCAGTCAAACACTGCATACTCAACTAAACAGGTACGAAATATTGTGATATGGACATCGGGTGACACCCCGCCTTCCACTTCCAACGGGGATATTTTGATAAGGGTGTTTTAGCCATGAGCAGGACGATTTCTTTTAAATACGATTATCCCTATTGCGGATACAGCGATACGGCCAAGTACGGGAATCAGTGGGCGGAGAGCAGAACCACCTTGAACGGGTGTTATACTTATCCAATGGAATTTAATAACCCGGTTCCGGGTGTCAGGCATATAAAGATTGAAGTTGAAGTGGAGAACACAGGCTCGGGAACGATATACGGTCGATCATGGGACTTCATGGTGTACCGCCAAAGCTACGGCTGGGTTGATATCCTTACATTTAACATGCCAAATGACGGTCTTTATACTATTGACACTGACATACCGAATTACAATATCGCAAAATTTGCAGTCGTGCCGACCTCAAATCCCGGCAGCAGCAGAACATGGGACAGCTGGTTTGGTGTTGAGCAGCTAACTATTACCGAAAGCGTAACCACCGCGGATTTATTGACGGGAGATTTCCAGTACGGTATATTCCCCAATTATTACGGCATATCACAGCGTGTCAATGAAGTTTATGTAAATATGGGCGGCGTGTTGACCAAGGCAAAGGATATTATGATAAACATTGATGACACTCTAGTTTCTTTGCCGAAGGTTTATTCGGGGTATTTCAAGTCAACCTCGGAGCAGATGAAGGTTTTTGAATTTACGGTGCCGACAAATGGAGTGTACAGAATACAGCAAAAATGGATCTCTGGCGACCACGAACTTAGGTTATATGACAGCAGCTTTAGTCAAATATCAGATGGATACTTTTATTCTCAGGCTTTCACGCTAAATGGCGGAAGCCTTTATTATATATCGGTAACGCATTATTACTATAATACCGATACAGGTGAAAGCTATCTGCAGATCTATAAGGAGGGTTAATTTATGGATAAACTTAAATATTTATATGGCGGAATCACAAGCTTCTTTGCATATGTATTTGGCGGCATGGACAGTCTGATGGCTGTCCTTTTAATTTTGATTTTTATTGATTTGGTAAGCGGATTTATCAAGGCATGGGTTAAAAAAGAGTTTGCATCAAGCACTTTTTATATGGGCGGTGTAAAAAAGATTGGAATACTACTGATTGTGGCACTTGCCACACAGCTTGATACTTTAATGGCTGGTGAAACGGTTGTTTTCAGAGTTGCCGCAATCACCTATTACATTGCAAACGAAGGGTTTTCGATTTTGGAAAACTGGGGCGCTTTGGGCCTGCCGCTGCCAAAGCAGCTGAAAAATGCGCTTGCTAAGTTAAAGGAGGATAACGATGCAGATAAATAAAAAACAGATTGCATATAACAAAACCACACGAAGTCAAAGGCCGCAGTATATCGTTATTCACGACACCGGAAACAAAAACAAGGGAGCCAATGCCGAAGCCCATTTTAATTATTTTAATGGCGGCGACAGGCAGGCATCGGCAGACTTTTTTGTGGACGATAAGCAAATCCTGCAGGTCAATGACTACAGCACCTACTACACTTGGCACTGCGGCGACGGCAAGGGTAAGAACGGTATAACAAATGCTAATTCCATAGGCATTGAAATCTGTGTCAATTCGGACGGCAATTACGATATTGCTTTTCAAAATGCAGTGGCTCTAACAAAACATCTCATGGCAGAACTTAATATCCCTATAGATCGTGTCGTGCGTCACTACGACGCAAGCGGCAAGAACTGCCCGGCGTCCATGAGCGCTAACAACTGGGCGCTGTGGAATACGTTTAAGGCGCAGCTTAAACAGAAGTCAAACATACCTTGGTACAATGACGCCCAGTGGTGGGTAAAGGCGAATGGCATATCCGACGGAACAAGGCCGGAGGAACCCGCCACCCGTGCCGAGGTATGGCAGATGCTTTATAGAATGGCAAACAGAACAGGATGATATTGGGAAGGGAGTGAGCCTGTTGACACCGGCAGAAAAAGCAAAAATATATGAGATGAGAGCTGAAGGTATGAGTTATTCTCAAATAGCCTCATCTCTAAATATATCCGTTAACACAGTAAAATCATATTGCAGGCGAAACAACATTTGTACAAAGTTCAATGATTCAAAAAAACAAAATGACATATTAAAAAACTCTTTCTGCAAATACTGTAGCAAGCCTATATCCCAAACCGGTAGGCACAGGCCAAGAAAGTTTTGCTCGGAAGATTGCCGCCGTTTATGGTGGAAAGAAAACGAAAAGACTGCATCTGCCATATATACGGACGCGCAATGCAGATATTGCGGAAAAGAGTTTAAAAGCCGCAGCAAGGAAGAAAACAAGTACTGTAGCCACAGTTGTTATATTAAGGATCGTTTTGGAGGTGATACTTTTGAGCACAGAGCAGTTTAAATCTGAAAGAGATTACAGAGTGGCGCTGATTATTGCCAAATCCATGCTTAAATCCAATGTTATTGACGAGCGGGATTACCGAAAAATTAATACAATATTGATTAATAAATATAGGCCGTTATTGGGCAGTTTATGCTGCTGATTTCCTTGATATATGAAGGCTTTAGAGGTAATATGTGACACTGAAAGGAGGGCTTTGAATGGAACGGATTGTAAGAAAAATAGAGCCGGTATTACCAGCTTTACCGACCAAAAAACGTGTAGCTGCCTATGCGAGAGTATCAAGCGGCAAGGATGCCATGCTCCATTCGCTCTCTGCTCAGGTCAGCTACTACAGCGGTTATATACAAAGACACAAAGATTGGCAGTATGTTGGAGTTTATGCGGATGAAGCAATAACCGGCACAAAGGAAAGCAGGTCGGAGTTTCAGCGCCTGCTGGACGATTGCCGCGCAGGGCTTATTGACATGATAATAACAAAGTCTATATCAAGGTTTGCCCGCAACACGCTTACTCTTTTGGAAGTGACAAGGGAACTTAAAGAACTTGGGATAGACGTATACTTTGAAAAAGAGAATTTACATTCCATAAGCGAGGATGGCGAGCTGATGCTTACCATCCTCGCTTCTTTTGCGCAGGAGGAAAGTTTGTCGGTTTCTGAAAACTGTAAATGGCGCATTAGAAACAATTACAAAGATGGAATACCAAACACATTTAATATTCTGGGATATGATTTTCATAAGGGTGTTCTCACTGTCAATAAGCAAGAAGCAGAAACAGTTAGAATGATTTTTGAATGGTACATAAGCGGCATGGGGCGGCTGGCTATTGTGAAAAAACTAAAATCTCTTGGTATCAAGCCCAAAAATAATGGCGAGTGGGACAGCAGAAAAATTAAAGAAATTCTATGCAATGAAAAATATGTCGGAGATTTGCTCTTGCAAAAGGTTTTTGTAGCCGACCATTTAACAAAGAAAAACGTCCCAAACAACGGCGAATTACCCAAGTATTATGTTAAAGACAATCATGAAGCTATTATAGACAGGGAATTATTTGACAGGGTGCAAGAAGAAATTAAGAGGCGGGAGAAACAATACAGCGCAAAGTCAAAAACAACAGCCATCTATCCTTATACGGGGAAAATAGTATGCAACAATTGTGGGAAACGCTTTCACCGGAAGATGAACAACTCGGGCACGAAGTACCAAAAAGCAGTTTGGATTTGCTCGACCTACAACACGATGGGAAAAGAATATTGCAACGCAAAACAAATCCCCGAATATGTGCTCGACAGCTTAACCTCTGAATTTGATAAGGAAATTGATACGATTATTGCATATCCAAACCATGTATTGAAATTTATATTTAATGATAACACCATTGTAGAAAAGGAGTGGTGTTACTGATGTCAAGCCAGGTAACTGTTATTCCAGCAATTAAGAGAATTGAAATTAAAAACCCAATAATTGCAAAAAGAAGGGTGGCTGCATATGCCCGGGTGTCGACGGACAATGAAGAACAGCTTACAAGCTATGAGGCGCAAGTGGATTATTATACCCGATACATAAAGTCTAATGAGAATTGGGAGTTTGTCGGCATTTACACCGATGAGGGAATTACAGCAACAAATACGAAAAAGCGTGACGGTTTTAAGAAAATGATTCAGGATGCTTTAGACGGAAAGATCGACCTGATAATTACCAAATCGGTAAGCCGGTTTGCAAGAAATACGGTGGATACGCTAATTGCTGTCCGGCAGCTTAAAGAAAAAGGTGTGGAGGTATATTTCGAGAAAGAGAATATTTACACTTTAGACAGCAAAGGCGAACTGCTGATTACCATAATGTCAAGCCTTGCGCAGGAAGAAAGCCGTTCCATAAGTGAGAACGTCACTTGGGGGCGCAGGAAACGATTTGCAGACGGAAAGGTAAGTTTGCCGTATAAGCAGTTTCTTGGTTATGAAAAGGGAGAGGACGGCTTGCCGAAGATAGTTGAGGAAGAAGCAAAGATTGTCCGCCTTATTTATAGGCTTTTTCTCGAAGGTAAAACACCTACAGGAATTGTAAAAATCCTAACTTCAAAGGGGATTCCCTCCCCGGGCGGCAAATCAAAGTGGCATGCCAGTACGGTGAGGAGTATTCTCACCAATGAAAAGTATAAAGGGGATGCTATTTTGCAGAAAACCTTCTGTACTGATTTTCTCACTAAAAAGATGAAAGTGAATGAGGGTGAGGTTCCTCAATATTATGTTGAAAACAGCCATCCGCCGATTGTGTCAAAAGAAGTGTTTGACCTTGTACAGCACGAATTTAAAAGGCGCAAAAACAGCCGTAATTATACTACCGGAACATCTTGTTTTTCAAGCAGAATAGTGTGCGGCTGTTGCAAGGGTATATTTGGACCCAAGGTTTGGCATAGCAATAGTAAATACCGGCGAACCATATGGCAGTGCAACAACAAATTTAAGAGTGAGAAAAAATGTGCCACACCTCATTTGGATGAAGAAACATTAAAGCGGCTTTTTGTTGAGGCTTTTAACAGTTTAATAGAGGACAAGGAAGCCATTATTTCTGGTTACGATGCCATTATAC
>Ga0134095_1000631_pt1 | contig 32246 bp, 28 predicted proteins | sample 6_2taG_FD_94449 | JGI IMG/M metagenome (GOLD analysis project Ga0134095, IMG submission 94449) | Switchgrass degrading microbial communities from high solid loading bioreactors in New Hampshire, USA - 6_20_20_110_A2 metaG | ecosystem: Engineered > Bioreactor > Semi-continuous > Anaerobic >... | reverse complement strand
GCGCACCTCGGTGATGGGGATGCCGAGCGATTCAATCAGCGCAAGGTTGTGGGCAACGGCGTAAGCCGTGCCCTCCAGAACAGCCCGGACGATGTCTTTCAGTTCGGTGCTCAGGCTCAGCCCGAAAAACATGCCGCGGGCGTAGCCGTCGTTGATCGGCTGCAGTTCGCCGCTCATATACGGCAGGAAGATCAACCCGCCGGCCCCCGGCTGGCTTTGCGCCGCCAGATCGATCAGGCTTTCAATCTCGCGGTCCTGCCCCAGCAGCTTATGCAGCCAGCTCAACGAAGCCCCCAGGGCAGCCATCGAACCGCCGATCAGGTACTGGCCTTCTAACACATGCAAAAAAGTCAGCAGTTCCGGGCGCACATGGCGTCCGGTGGTGGGCATGTAGACTGTCCCGGCGGTCCCCAGGGAAAGGAAGGCGTAACCTTCCTTCACGGCGCCCATGGCCATCCCCGCCGAAGAGGTGTCTTCACCACCGGCCACCACCGGTATCCCGGCCTGCAGACCCAGTTCCTGTGCTGCGGCGGGGGTCAGTTCTCCAATCACCTCGGCGCAGTCCGCCAGCGGCGGGTACAGGCGGCGTGGGATTTCGAACTTCTCGATCAGCTCTTCCGACCAGGTTTTCGCAGCCAGGTCGAAAGCCATCAACAGGCTGGCGTCCGAGCGGTTGGCCACTTTCTGGCCGGTCAGGCGGAAGTTCAGGTAGGCGGTCGTGGTCAGGCTGGTCTCCGCCCTGCGGATCGATTCAGGTTCATTTTCGATCAGCCACAGCAGCACCGGGTCGGCGTTGTACGGCGCAGGCGACTTGCCGTTCTGCACCAGCACTTCTTCCAGGCAGCACTGGCGCAGCCGCTCGCACTGCGGCTCGGAGCGGCTGTCCATCCAGATAATTGCCGGGCGGATCACATCCCCGGCCTGGTCCACCAGGGTCACACCGCAGCCCTGCCCGCTCACACCGATGCCGGCGACCCGGCCCGGGTGACCGGCGGTTACCGACCGGATGGCCTCTACGGCGCCTTTCCACCAGTGCTCCGGGTCCTGCTCGGCCCAACCCGGCTGGGGGTGATGTGTGGGATAGTGCACTGTAGACCGGGCCACAATCTCCCCCACCGGAGTCGTCAAAACTGCTTTGATCGAACTCGTTCCGATATCCACCCCGATCAGATAATCTTCCATGAGTGCACCGCCATTAATCTCGACCGTAGATCATGCGTTTGCGGCGCTTGAATTCGCGATACACGCGCTGAAGCTGTTCCTCCGCTTCCTCCGGACGGTCGGCAAAGTGCGGGCTGATGAGCACCACAGGCTCGACGCCCTTTTCCAGCATCAGCTCCGCCGTCCGCGCCTTGAGAGCGTTGACCACCGCCACCGCGCCGATGGTGCTGGTGGGGCTGACGCGGTACTTTAACCCTTCCAGTTCGACCGCGGCGTCGCCGGCGGGCGTGCAGTTGTCGATGGTCACATCCGCCACTTCATACAGCTTCTTCCCCGAAGAGTGGCGCGAGATCGTCGAACGGGCATGCGCCAGCGAGGTGACGGCGATCACTTTCAGGCCGCGCTGTTTTGCCTGCAGCGCCATTTCGATCACCAGACCGTTGATGCCGGTGCTCGAGAAGCAGATCATGCTGTCGTGCGGGCCGAACTCGTAGTTCGAGAGGATCGCGTCCGCATAGCGCTCCTGCCGCTCCAGAAAGAAAGACTGCTGCAGCCCGTCTGCACCGACCACATTGGTGTAAAATGTCAGTGCAAGTTCGACCATGGGATAAAAGCCCGGATAAGAACCGATGCGCGGGAACATCTCCTCAACCGACATGCGGCTGTGCCCGCCTCCCCAGCAGAACACCAGTCCATCCTGCACAATGGTATCGGCGCATATTTGAGCCGCCTGCTCGATGGTCTCCATCTGGGTTTCTACGATCCGGTCTATGATTTCCCCTGCAATCTGTAAATATCTACCGGCTGAAGTGTGGTTATTCTGAGTTTGCATCAATTTCACCCTTTTCTGATTAGCTTATTCAAGTTTAGTGGAACGGAACGGGCATTTCAAGCGTACGATTGCTCTATTCTATATTAAAATAGAGCGTGATGCCTTATGTCGAACTCTAAAGCTCTCCAACGTCAGGAATACATCCTGGACCTCCTGGAACGAAACGGGGTCGTTGCACCCAAGAAGCTGGCCGAGAAGCTGAATGTCTCCGTCTGGACCATCCGGCGCGATTTAAAGGACCTGGAGTCGCGCGGGGTCCTGAAACGGAACTACGGCGCCGCAAGGCTGGTTCAACCGGTGGATCCTTCCTGCCGCCTGATGGAACGCGCTTCTTTTGAAGTGTCGGCAGAGATGAACATGGAAGCCAAACGGTTGATCGGCCAGGCTGCGGCCCGCCTGGTGCAGCCCCGCGAACGTGTGGCGCTGGCCGGCGGCACCACCACCCTGGAAGTGGCCAAAGCGATCCGCAGAATGGGCTTCCGCGGCAAGGTGGTCACCAATGCCCTGGACATCGCTCTGGAGATGTCGGAAGCCCCCGATATCCACGTCATCTGCACCGGTGGGGATGTTCAGCCGCGCTACCGCACGCTGGTCGGATCGGTCACCGAGCGCATGCTGAAGATGCACTATTTCGATGTCGCCATCGTGGGAGTCAGCGGTGTCTCCATCGAGCACGGGTTTACGGTCAACAGCCCGGTGGATGCAGCCGCCCTTGAATTGATGGTGAAGCACTCCTGCCGCACAATCCTGGTCGCCGACTGCACGAAGTTTGGCCGGGTGAGCTTTGCTTCCTTTAATCCGCCTGCCCAGATCGATTACATGGTCACCAACGCGCCCCTGCCCGAGGAGTATGTGGCGTACCTGCAGGACCTGAATGTGAAGCTCGTGATTGCAGACCAGAATGGGTAAGCGGATGCCTGCCGGGAAACTTGCTTCGGCACCGAGTTGCAATGAAATAGTGCAAAACTTGCATTGAAATGCTCTTTTGTTTCTGCTATAGTTAGCCGAAGCTGTAGTACTGACAGCCCATTTCCCCATCCCCCTATATCCATGAGAGGAGAGAACTCGGAATGAAGAAGCTTGTGCACCTGTTAACCCTACTAATCATTGCTTCGATCGCCCTGGCAGGCTGCGCGCAGCCGACCGCAGCTCCGACCCAGGCCCCCGCCGAACCGGAAGCCGAAGCTCCCGCAGAGCCCGAAGCGGAAGCTCCTGCAGCCGAAGATGCCGGGCTGTATGTCGTGATCAACAAAAGCGCAGACCAGCAGTACTTCATTGACCTGCAGAGCGCTTTTGAGGAGACCATTGTGGGCCTCGGTGGTGAAGCTCGCAAGTTCGACGCCAAGCTCGATCCGAACCTGGGCATCAGCCTGGTGAACGACGCCATCTCGGCGGGCGCCAAGGGTATCGCCATCACTGTCCCCGATCAGACGATCGGCCCTGCCATCACCAAAGCTGCGAAGGACGCCGGTGTGGTCCTGATCGCCACCGATGACAGCATCGTCGACGATGAAGGCAACCCCGTTCCGTTCGTCGGCTTCAATGGCTCCGACATGGGTAAGAAGGTCGGTGAAGCTGCTGCCCAGCTCCTGCAGGAGAGCGGCTGGATGGACGACTCATCGAAGAAGGTCGGCGTCCTCTCCGTTGAGGTCCAGACCCTCTCGGTCTGCAACGACCGCACCGACAACGAGAAGGCTGCGATGATCGCCATCGGCTTCCCCGAGGATCAAATCTTTTCGGTCCCCTACACCGGTGAAGCTCTGTCCGCTCAGGACGCCGCTGGCCCGATCATCACCGCCAACCCCGACATCACCAACTGGGTCGTCTTCGGCTGCAACGATGAAGGCGTGCTCGGCACTCTCAACGCTCTCGGCACCGCCGGCGTGAGCCCCGATGACATCATCGCCGTCGGCCTGGGTGCTTACGAAGCCTGCCGCCCGTGGGCCGCTGGACAGCCGTCCGGCTTCAAAGCCGCCCTGTTCATCTCCGGCCTGGATGTCGGCCGCACCGCCGCGAACGTGCTCTACGACGCCGTTGTGAAAGGCATCGAGCCGCCCGCGAACACCTACGCACCGACCTCCATCGTCAATCCTGATAACTATCAGGACATCATGGACGAGATCACACTCGCCAACTGCCAGAACTAAATTCTGAATTGTGACAGTATTTTCGGGGGTCCAGATCTGTGGTCTGGACCCCCGAATCCAGGATGAGAAAGCCGAACATATGACCATAACAGCCTCTGCGTCCCCTCCTCCTGAGACCGATGTCCGGCCGCCGGGGACTCTCGAGATCCGCAACATCTGCAAAGCCTTTCCCAATGTCCAGGCGCTGGATAACGTCTCCCTCGATATCCGTCCTGGTGAAGTGCTCGCATTTGTCGGTGAAAACGGCGCAGGGAAATCAACCCTGCTGAAAATTATCAACGGCGACTACCAGCCGGACAGCGGAACCCTCACGCTCGATGGGCAGCAGTTCAGTTTTTCGAGCCCTTATGCCGCTCACAAAGCTGGGATCCGCGTGATTTACCAGGAACCGGAAATCGTCCCGGGAGTGGATGTCGCCGAAAATATCTGGATTGGTGAACTGCCGCAGCGCGGCGGCTTTGTCGACCGCAGGCGGCTGTATGAGCAGGTACAGAAGGGCCTGGAAGAGTACGGATTTGCCGATATCTTGCCGGTGCATTTGATGGGCGACGAACTCTCACCCGCGCAGCGCCAGCTTGTGGAAATCATGCGCGCTTTGAAAGAGGGAGTTCGCGTGCTCGCCCTGGACGAACCTACATCCTCGCTGACCGACGAAGAGGTCGACCGGCTGTTTACCCTCGTCCGCCGTCTGCGCGATGAGGGGGTGGCCATCATCTACGTCTCCCACCGCATCAAAGAAATTCTCGAACTCTGTGATCGTGTAGCGGTCCTGCGCGATGGACGTTTAATTGCCGTCAGGCCTGCTTCAGAATTAGACAATAACGAGATCGTGCGCCTGATGGTAGGCCGTGAGATCTCTGATATTTTCCAGCGCCGGCGCAACGATACCGGGCGCGAAGTACTGCGGGTTGAAAACCTGAACAGCTACTGGCATTCGAATGTCAATTTCCACATCAATGCCGGCGAGGTGGTCGGTTTTGCCGGGCTGGTCGGCGCCGGCCGGTCCGAACTGGCCAAGGTGATCTTTGGCGAGATGCCAAAAATCAGCGGGCGCGTGATCATCAACGGGAAGGAAGTGGATATCAGCCACCCGGAAGAGGCCATTAACAACGGCATCGGCTTTGCTCCCGAAGACCGGAAACGCGAAGGGCTGGTCCTGATCCGCAGCGTGCTGGAGAACGCGTCCATCGCCATCCTGAAACAGCTCAGCCGATTCACATTTGTTAACCAGCACCGCGAGCGCAGTGTTGTCTCCGGTTTCATTGAAAAACTTCAGGTCCGCACACCTTCCGTAGAACAGGAAGTAAGCAAACTATCCGGCGGAAACCAGCAGAAGGTGGTGCTGGCGCGCTGGCTGGCGGCGAAACCGAAAGTCCTGATCCTGGATGAACCGACGCGCGGTATCGACGTCGGCGCCAAGGCAGAAATTTACCGCCTGATCGACGACCTGGCCAACGAAGGTCTGGGGATCATGTTCATCAGCTCCGAACTGCCCGAAATCCTCGGGCTCTCGGACCGCATTTATGTTATGCAAAACGGCCGGATCACCGGCGAGCTCTCTGCGGCAGAAGCCACCGAGGAAGCTGTCCTCGCGCTGGCCATGGCCGATCAACTCACAGCAACAGCCTCCAGGAGTGAAAATTAGAATGAGTAATGAAGCATTAACAACTCAAACCACCACCCCGGTTAAACGAGATGGTACCTTCAAACGAGTGATCAATGCCATTGGCACCGATAACCTGACCCTGATTTTCGCGCTGGTAATTCTTATTTTCCTGGTTACGGTTGTCAGTGGATGGTTCGGACTCACTGGTGGCGACAAATTCTTCTCCTGGCAGAACCTGATGAACAGTCTGGCCCAGTCCATCGTGATCGTTGGCCTGCTGGCCGTCGGGCAGACCGTCGTCATCGTGGGTGGCGCGCTGGACATTTCCGTTGGTTCGGTCGCTTCCATGGGTTCCGTTGTTGCTGCATCCGTACTGGTTGGGGTCGGTACAGTTGGCGCGCTGGGGATCTTTCCGACCAGCAATGTTTTCTTCGCAGTACTGGCCGGTATCCTGACGGGTTCGGTCGCCGGCCTGATCAACGGTTTCATCGTCACCAAACTGCGCGTGAACGCTACCATCGCCACCCTCGGTACGCTGGCCGCCTTCGCCGGGTTCGCCTTCCTGCTGGCGCCGGACGGCAAACCGATCGGTGTGGTCACCCAGCCGGCTTTCACCTGGCTGGCGCAGGGACGCTTCCTGACCAACCTCCCGATCCCTGATCTGGGAGGCACGAAGTGGGTTGGGATCCCGGTGCTGACGGTGATCTTCCTGATTGTGACCATCCTGTTCCACGTCCTGATGCGCTACACCACCTTTGGGCGCTCGATCTACGCCCTGGGCGGCAACCCCACCGCTGCCCGCCTGGCTGGTATCAACCTGGACCGCCTGCGCATCATCATGTTCGTCCTCTCGGGTTCCGTCGCCGGTCTGACGGGCGTGCTGCTCACCTCGCGCACCACATCCGGCAACCCGGTTAACGGGACGGGCCTGGAACTGCAGGCGATCACCGCCGTCTTCCTGGGTGGGGCTGCCACCTCGGGTGGTAAAGGCACGATCTTCGCCACCTTCCTGGCCGTGCTGCTGGTCGGCGTGCTCAACAACGGTATGAACCTGCTCGGGTTCAACACCTTCGTTCAGAAGGTTGCCCTCGGTTTCCTGCTGGTCGCGGCTGTGGCCCTGTCGCAGCTTCGCCAGGCCCGGGCTGAAAAGGCGCGCACCTCCACTGCCGCCAAATCCTAGTACAAAACCAAAAGGAGAAGCCGGTCGGACGGCCGGCTTCGGCAAGAAGACCAATACCAAAAGGAGTTGTTCATGGAATCCCTCATCAAAGACATCTTTACAAATGTCATGGAAGGGCAGGCTGGCGCTGTGAAAGAAAAGGTCCAGGCTGCACTCGATGCCGGGATTGAGGCGCCGGTGATTCTCAACGAGGGCATGATTGCTGCAATGGCCGAGGTCGGCCGCCTGTTCGAAGAGGGCGAGTATTACGTTCCTGAGATGCTGATTTCGGCTCGCGCCATGCAGGCCGGCTTGTCGGTGCTCAAACCTCACCTGGTCGCTTCCGATGTCAAATCGGCCGGCAAAGTTGCCATCGGCACCGTCAAAGGTGACCTGCACGACATCGGTAAGAACCTGGTGGCGATGATGCTCGAAGGCGCCGGTTTTGAGATCGTCGACCTGGGGACCGATGTTCCCCCCGAGAAATTCGTCGAAGCAGCTCGCGATGGCGCCCAGATCATCGCCATGTCCGCTCTACTGACCACCACCATGCCGTCCATGAAAACCACCATCGAGGCGCTGACCGAGGCAGGCCTGCGCGACAAGGTGAAAGTCATGGTCGGCGGCGCGCCCATCACCGACGATTACGCCCGCCAGATTGGTGCAGACGGCTTCTCACCGGATGCCAGCCGCGCTGTCGCCAAGGCCAAAGAACTGGTCGCGGCCTGATTTCATTTCGGGTTTACTTCCCGCATAATTTCTCAGGGGGATGGCAGCTGCCATCCCCCTGCTCTCAACCTACCGGCCTCACCGTCTGATACCTGTTCTCATCACAAATTTCATATCTACTCCCTGATCTGCTGAGGGGTAACGTGCGCATGAACACACTGATTCGGCGAACGACCTGGTACGGCATGGAAGCATGGGCGCTGGAAAACGAGCGTCTGCGCCTGGTTGTAGTCCCTGAAATGGGAGCCAAGATGGTCTCTCTGGCTGCCAGACCTGACGGGCCGGAATGGCTGGCTGGCCCCGGAAGCCGCCCGTTTCAAAAAGTCCCTTACGGTGCTGCATTCGAAAAACAGGATATGAGCGGCTGGGATGAGATGTTCCCCACCATCACAGCCTGCGAATACCCGCATCCCGGTGACTGGTTCGGCCGCCCGCTGCCCGATCACGGCGAGGTGTGGGCTTTACCCTGGACGGTCGACCAGGCGGCTGAAGGGCGGCTGTCCATGCACGTCGAAGGGGTGGCCCTGCCCTACCGTTTGCACCGTCATGCATACTTTGAAGCGGCGGATACGCTGCGGCTCGATTACGAAGCCTTCAACCTGGGAGCTGAGCCCATGCCTTATGTCTGGGCTGCCCACCCGCAGTTTATCTGCGGCCCCGAGGCAGAAGTGCGCATCCCGGCCGGCATCTCCCAGGTGGTCAACACCCTGCCCGCTTCCTGGGGCTGGGGAGAACCCGAGACGGTCCTGGACTGGCCAGAAGCAGCCGCCGGAACAGGGAAGGTACGCCTAGACCGCACAGGCCCCCCGGCTCTCAAACGGGCGCGTAAGTTCTTCCTGCCCCCCGGCGTACGCCCCAGCTGGACCGGGCTGCTGCGCCGGGAACAGAACGACTGGCTGCTTCTGGAGTGGGACCCGAATCAGGTGCCGTATCTGGGCGTGTGGGTCGACGAGGGCGCGATCAACGAGCAGTCCGTCGCCGCCCCGGAACCAACCACCGGGTACTACGACAGCCTGGCGCTGGCTTACTCGAAAAAGCAAGTTACAGTCATCGAGCCGCATGGATCCGCCTCCTGGTCGCTGACCGTGCGCCTGGGGACGGCCGGAGAGCCCTTCCCGGAGTTGGATTAACCGCCTTCCCGTCCGGGTAAAGCGCCCCGGACGGGCGCCGCCTGCCTGCCAGAACCGCTGAAGGAAGGATTTGAAATGAACAACCTGGAACGCTTCAAAAAAGCGCTGAACTGGGAACCGGTCGATCACATCATGACCTATGATTTCCTGGACAACCGCCATATCCTGATCGAATACGGAGGCTACGACCCCTCCCGTGAGTACACTTTTGAAGAGCTGATCCACATCAACGGCAGAGCCTGGAAGAACATCGGGCTGGACATCACTCGCTTCGTCTACGACCCCGTGAACCACTGGATGGGCAGCAAGATCACCAACTGGATCCGCTTCTTCGGGGTCGACCCGTCCAACTGGGAAGTCAGCCAGGCAGGCGGTACGGCCTGGATCTCCAAACGCCCGTTCAAAACCCTGAAAGAGCTGGAAAAACACATGCCCCAGCTGCCGGTCTACGAGGAAGTCAAGGAGTGGTACCAGCCTTCCATCCGCCAGATGCAGGAGATCCTGAGCGAGTACGATATCGTGATGATCGGTGCGGTGGAAGGGCCGATCACAGACGCCTACTCCTACATGGATATGGAACTGTTCGCCACTGCGATCTACGAAGCGCCGGAGCTGGTGCAGCATGTGATGGACTGCACGGGGATGTTCTCGGCCCATATCGCCAGGGCCTACGCCGAGGTGACCCAGGCGCCGCTGCTCTTCATGGGCGAGGACATCGCCTGCTCCACCGGTCCGATCTTCAGCCCGAAATTCGTGCGCAAAGAAGGGCTGCCGCGCTGGAAATGGATCACCGGGCCTGTCAAAGAGAAAGGCTATAAGTTCCTGTACCATACCGACGGCAAGTACGGCAATTTCCTGCCGCTCATCTTCGAAGAGCTGGGCGCCGACGGGCTCAACCCCATCGAACGCAACAACTGCAACGACATCTTCGAGATCCGCAGGGAATGGCCGGACCGGCTGCTGTTCGGCAACGTGTGCTGCATGCACACCCTGCCCCACGGCACCCTGGGCGATGTAGAAGATGAGACCCTGGAACTGATCGAGAAGATCGGCCCGCAGGGCGGCATCTTTATCGGCTCGTCGAGCGAAGTGCACGATGCAGTCCCGGTCGAAAACGCGGTGTGCATGTACCGCACGGTCAAAGAATACGGCACTTACCCGATCGATATCGACCGCATTCGCAGGCGCCGCACCGAGCTGCGCAAGAAGAATCAGCTCAAGTTGCGTGCAGATCTGGAGCTGTAAGCCGCCGTTCGGCGCGGATAGCAAATCAACGGCCGGCTCATGGAAGGCTGGCCGTTCAGAATGGAGCCCTGGCTCCCATTCGTGTCCTGTTAATAAATGTTTTTTTCTCAATAACAGAGGTGAGGGCGCAGAGTATGAAGTTACTCTGCGCCCTCACCTTTATCCGGTGGGCGCTGAGACACGACCACTGGCCGCGAAGACGCTGCAATGATGGAATCTGGTCTGCTGCTGACAAAATTTTTCACCCCCGAACCGCGTCCGCGGCGCGTCAGCCGCAGGCGCCTTCTGGAACAGCTTGACCGCCTGCCGCCCGGCAGCCTGGTGATCGTCTCCGCACCGGCCGGCTTTGGGAAAACCAGCCTGGTGAGCGAGTGGGTGCACAGCTCGGGAGTCAACTGCGCGTGGGTGTCGCTGGACGAGGGGGACAGCGATCCGGTGCGCTTCTGGACATGCCTGGTGATGGCGGTGGAGCGCCTGTTTCCCGGCGTGTGCGAGAACAGCCAGCGCCTGCTTACAGACACGGGGCGGCCCTCATCTCGCATCCTGCTGACCTCCCTGCTGAACGACCTGAGCCGCCAGGTGAGCCAGCCCGGAGAAAAACCGGCCTGCCTGGTGCTGGACGACCTGCAGCGCGTCAGCAGCCCTGAAGTCTACGAAGGCCTGCTCTTATTCATTGAACGCCTGCCGCCCTGTCTGCGCCTGGTGTTAATCGGGCGCAGTGACCCGGCCCTGCCCCTGGGCCGCCTGCGGGCGAGCTGCAGGCTGCTGGAGATCCGGCTGGCAGATTTACGCTTTACGCTCGAAGAAAGCGCAGCCTTTCTCGAACAGGTAATGGGGTTTGCCGTCTCGCCGCAGCAGGTGCAGCGGCTGGCAGAGCGTACCGAGGGCTGGATCGCCGGACTACAGCTCGCCGGCCTCGCCATGCAGGGTCTGGTGAATGCAGGCGGGCCGGACGGTACGGAGACCGGCCTGCAGTCCTTCATTGAGAATTTCTCCGGCAGCGATCGCTTTGTTCTCGATTATCTGGTTGAGGAAGTACTCGGCCGTCTGCCAGAGGATGCACGGGCGTTTCTGCTGCAGACCTCCATCCTGGATCGTATCTGCGGTCCGCTTTGTGACGCACTGACCGGCCAGCCCCAGGGCAGCGGCCAGGCCATGCTCGAACGGTTTGAGCACGACAATTTGTTTTTGATCCCACTCGACAACCGCCGCACCTGGTACCGCTTCCACCACCTGTTCGCCGACCTGCTGCGGCACCAGTTCTCAGCACACAGCGGCAGTTCTGCGCACGAAACTGCGGCAGCCCTTCACCGGCGTGCCGCCGGTTGGCTGGCCGGCCAGGGATATTTTCCGGAGGCGATCGAACACGCCCTGCAGGGAGAGGACTACGAACGCGCCGCCGCATGGATCGAGGCATATGCCTGGAACGGGATCGCGCGCGGTGAATATGCCACCCTGCGCCGCTGGAGCGAAGCCCTCCCTGAGGCGCTGCTCTACGCACGGCCCGTTCTGCTCACCCGCTATGCATGGGTACTGTCCTATTTGGGAGAAGTAAAGGGCTACGAGCGCCCCCTGGCAGCTGCCGAGCGGCTGTTCCGCCAGCAGGGAAATCCGCCGCCAGCCGGAGAGGCCCTGAACCTGCGCGCCGATTTCGCCGTCGTTTACGGCGATGGTGCCCGGGCCAGGGAACTGGCCCTGCAGGCGCTGGATGTGCTGCCCGGCGAAGACAGCGGCCAGCGGGGCCTCAGCGCCATGTATCTGGGCTCTGGCGCGTTGTTACTGGGCGAAATGCAGCAGGCACGCCAGGCCTTCGCGGACGGCCGGGAGCTGTGCCGGAGCGCGGGCAGCCTCACCGGGATGCGCATGAACACGCTTGGACTGGCGGAGGTCTGCAAGGCCCAGGGCGACCTGCCCCGCGCTGCCGGCCTGCTGGAAGAAGTCCTGCAGCAAACCGGGGACCTGCCGGTGTATGAAGGCCTGATCGCCCGCATGCTGCTGAGCATGATCTGGAGCGAGTGGAACCGCCTGGATGAAGCCGAACAGGCTGCTCGCCGCCTGCTGGCTGCCGCCGAGGATTCAGGTCAGGCGGGATACCTCAACACCTGCTGGCTTTTGCTGGCCCGTATCCTCTGGGAGAAGGGCGATATCCCCGGCATGCTGACCTGCTTTGAGCGGCAGGCCGTACTGGCTGAACAGATGAACGACCTGCTCGGGCTGAGCGTGGGCCGCGCCCTGCGCGCCGGTCTGGCTGCCGTCTCCGGCGAGATGGACACAGCGCTGCGCTGGCTGGAGAGCTGCGGCTTATCGCCGGACGACGAGCCCGCTTACCGGGAAGAACCGCTCTACCTGGCGCTCTGCCTGCTGCTCGTGCGCCTGGGCGCAGACGATGCCCGCAGGGCAGCTGCGCTGCTGGAGCGCATGCAGGTGAGTGCCAGATCACAGCAGCGCACCGCCAGCCTGATCGAGATCCTGCTGCTCAAGGCGCTGGCATTGTCCTCCCTGAACGACCTGCCGTCCGCTCTGAGCGCCCTGGAAGAATCACTGTCCCTGGCGCAGCCGGCGGGGTACATGCGCCTGTATCCGGATGAAGGCCGGCCAGTGATCGACCTGCTAGGCCTGCTGCTGCGTAAGGCCGCCCTTTCGCCCGGGCTGCGCACCTATGTCCGGCAGATCCTGACCTGCGCCGCCCAGCCGCTGGACGAAACGGGCACGCAAGCGGCTAACCTGTCCCTGATCGAACCGCTAACCGCCCGCGAACTCGAGGTGCTGCGCCTGATCCGGGCCGGCTGTGCCAATCGCGAGATCGCAGAGAGGCTGTATCTTTCCCTCAACACCGTCAAAGTGCATGTAAAGAACATCTTCGCCAAGCTGCAGGTCGAGAACCGCACGCAGGCGGTGCGAGTGGCGGAAGACCTGGGCCTGATCTAATCCCCCTCTTATTCACAATAACCCCTCTTTCTCATCCGGATACCTCTTTCGGGTGTGTACCCGGCTGCCTGGCCGGGATATAAACGTCGATGTAACCAGCACATACTCGAAACGGAGGTCAACATGGATGAGACATTCATCAGTCTGCTCAGCTTCCTGGCAGCCAGAAAAGCTGTTGAAAGTCCTCACTGAAAATACCCGCTGGAAGCCGCTGTGACACGCTACGAAATCCGGGTAAGAGAAAACAATGTGCACGATTGGGCCGGCTGGTTCGATGAGCTGCAGGTGCTGACCGGCGCTGGAGAGAAATGCCCGTCCTCCGGAACGCTCCTGACCGGCTGGCTGCCCGACCAGGCCGCACTGCTGGGCATCCTGATGCGCCTGCACAATCTGAACCTGACCATAGTATCCGTTTACCGCTTAGAAAAATAAAAAGAGGCAAATAAAAAATGAATACCATCACCGCAAACCATCAAACCCAAACGGGCGCGGGCTCGCTGTTCCGCAGCCCCACAGAAAACCGCCTGCGCGGCGGCTGGCGCCTGCTCATCCAGGGCGCCGGCTACATGGGCAGCAGCCTGCTGGCGCAGTTTATCCTGGGCGCTGGCATGGGTATTTTCATGATGGCATCCGGCGCCGATCTGACAGATCCGCAGGTCGTGATTGAATTGTCCACGCGCCCGGTAATGCGCCTGCTGACCGCCCTGCTTTCCCTGGGCTGTATCCTGCTCACCTGCTGGGCAGCAGCACGCTGGCTGGACAAACGGCCCTTCCGTGCGTACGGTTTTGAACTTACCCGCCAGTGGTGGCTGGATATGGGATTCGGCCTGGCCCTGGGCGCCTTCCTGATGCTGGTGATCTTCCTGGTTGAACGTCTGGCCGGTTGGATCGACGTGAGCACCCCGGCCCTGGACGGCAGCGCCTGGGGGACGATCTTCGTCTACCTTGTCGTCTACATCTGCGTAGGCATCACCGAAGAGCTGTTCTCGCGCGGCTACCAGATCCGCAACCTGGCGGAAAGCACAGCGGGCTTCAACCCCAGGCTGGCTGTGCTGATCGCCTACCTGGGAACCTCGATCTTCTTCGGCCTGCTGCACGCCGCCAACCCTAATGCCAGCATGACCAGCACCGTGTATCTGATGATCGCCGGCCTGTTCCTGGGGCTGGGATACGTCCTCACCGGCCAGCTGGGTCTGTCGATCGGCCTGCATATTACCTGGAACTTCTTTGAGGGCAGCGTATTCGGCTTCCCGGTCAGCGGTATGGGCTCCGCAGCCTCGCTGGTGCAGATCGAACAGGGCGGGCCCGCCCTGTGGACGGGCGGCCCTTTCGGCCCCGAGGCCGGGCTGGTCGGCCTGGCAGCGACCGCCCTGGGTGTGCTGCTGATCCTGGCTTATGTGAAACTGACCCGCGGCCAGGTCTCTCTGCACACCAAACTGGCTGAATACACACCGGCGGCTGAGTAAATCCTGACGCAGCGGCAGAAAAAGATCTGTGCCTGGGCTTCAGGCACAGATCTTTTTGATTCCTCCGGCGCGGTCGAACGGTGATTTAATAAACCCGGGGGATTAGATGCAGAAAAGAATCCGACTCAACAGCCGCCTGCTGCCCGTGCTGGTCCTCGCTCTGCTCGTGCTGCGCCTGGCCTCTCCCTTTGCGGGATGGACCGTGCTGCTGGTCGGCTTCGGTGGGGCCTGGCTGGCGGGCTATCTATGGGCGCGCATCCTGAGCCGCAGCCTGCGCCTGACGCGCCAGGTGCGCTACGGCTGGGCGCAGGTGGGCGACCACCTGGAAGAACGCTTTATCCTCGAAAACAACGCGTTCCTGCCCGGCCTGTGGGTGGAGGTCGACGACCACACCGATATGCCCGGTTATCTCACCAGCCGGGCGACCGGCATTGGCGCACTGGCCCGGGTGACGTGGATCACACAGGGCCAGTGCACCCGGCGCGGGATGTTCACGCTGGGGCCGACCACGCTGCGCACCAGCGACCCCCTGGGATTGTTCACCGTTGAAATACACGACCCGCGCCGTGCCCTGCTCCTGGTGACCCCGCCGGTGGTGCCGCTGCCCGGGATCCAGGTTACAGCAGGCGGGCGCAGCGGCGAGGGCCGGCCGCGCCCGGAGGCCCCGGAACGCACGGTCAGCGCCGCTGGAACGCGCCCCTATACCCCGGGCGACAGCCTGCGCTGGATCCACTGGCCGACCTCGGCCCGGCGCGAGCAGCTTTTTATGCGCACATTCGAAGGCTCCCCCACCAGCCCCTGGTGGATCCTGGTCGACCTGGACCAGGCCTGCATGGCCGGCGAAGGACAGGATTCGACGGAAGAACACGCCGTGATCCTGGCGGCCTCGCTGGCGGCACGCGGGCTGGGGCTCAACCGCCCGGTGGGACTGGCCGCCAACGCGCAACCGCTCGCCTGGCTGCCGCCGCGTGAGGGCGAGGGGCAGCGCTGGGAGATCCTGCGCTCCCTGGCTCAACTTGCCCCTACGGACCGCTCACTGCCCGAGATGCTGGTCCGCCTGCCGCCGGCTTTTGGGCGCGACAGCAGCCTGGTGCTGATCACCGCCAACCCCGACCCGGCCTGGGTCCAGCATTTGCTGCCGCTGGCCTGGCGCGGGGCGGTCCCCACCGTACTGCTCCTGGACCCGGCATCCTTCGGGGGCCGGGGCAGCGCCCAGGGGGCTGCCGCGCATCTGCACAGCGCCGGGATCGCCTGCACGGTGATCGGGCGCGAGCTGCTCGACACGCCGCAGGCGCGCCCGGGGCAGGCCGGCCGCTGGGAGTGGCGCGTATCGCCTACCGGGCGCGCCGTGGCCGTGCGCCGGCCGGAGGACGTGGAGTGGAGGGCACTCTCATGATCGCCCGGCTGCTGGGACGCTCGCTTGTCTGGGTCGTAAACCGGGTTGGCGCCGGGAATCTGGTCGTCCTGTCTCTGCTGTTCGGGGTGCTGCTGTGCCTGATCTACGGGCTGGCCGCGATCCTGCCGGACATCGATACGGCGCTGCTGCAGCTCATGGCTGTGCTGGCGCTGCCGGCCGCCTGGTGGACGGCGCGCTCACGTTTGTCCACCCCGCTCGCCTGGACTTTGCTGGCCGGCGGCGGGCTGCTGATCGTACTCAGCCTGGTCGGCCGCCTGGGCGACGAGTTCTGGGCGCTGGTTCTGGAGATCAATGATCTGACCCTGGCCCTGCGCCTCTGGTTCCCCGGCCGCCCTGCCCCTGACTTCCAGCCTGCCCTGCACAGCGGTCAAGAGGTGTTCGACGGCCTGCGTGTGCTGCTGGGCCGCGCCGCTGGCTGGCTGGCGGACCTGCTGCGCGGCGAGCCCACGTTCGACCCGGCTGCTGCAGCCATCGTGTGGTGCCTGTCTATCTGGCTGGTGAGCGCCTGGGCGGCCAGGGCGATGCGCCGTCTGGGTCAGCCGCTGCTCGCCGTACTGCCCGCCGCGGGCCTGCTGGCCGTAAGCCTGGCGCTGGTGAACGCCTCCTATGGCTGGCTCGTGCCGCTGCTCACCCTGAGCCTGGCGCTGTACGCCTGGGAGAGCTACCGGCGCCGCGAAGGGTCGTGGGAGGCGCGGCAGGTAGATTTCTCGGAGGAGGTGCGCATCGACGTCGCCGCGGCTGCCCTGTTCGTCATCGCTGCGCTCACCGCGGGGGCCGCTTTTGCCCCTCAGCTCTCCCTTCGCAACATTAATGATTTCGTGCGGCGAATAACCGGGCCTGCAGAAAGCCACCGCAGCGAGGTCCCGGAAGCGCTGGGCATGCAGGCACCGGTCAGGCGGTCAGAGGAACGCCCCCGCTCCCCAGGCAGCCCCGCCGCACAGCAGAGCGGCGGCGTCATCGAAGCCCTGGCAGTCGGCGGGCTGCCGCGCCAGCACCTGCTGGGAAGCGGGCCGGAGCTCTCTGAACGGGTAGTTATGCGGGTATCGACCGGAGAGCTACCGCCCGGGGTTGACCCGGCCCGGACGCCGGTCGAGCCGGTCCGTTACTACTGGCGCGCCGTCACTTACGACCGCTACACCGGCAAAGGCTGGACGACCAGCAGGCTGCAGGCGCGTTCCCATGCTGCCGGGGAAATGACCTACCCGGCCCAGCCGTCCGGGACGCGGCGCCTCACACAGCGCGTGACCGCCGTTCAGGACCTGGGTGGCCTGCTCTACGCCGCCGGGGAACCGCTGTCGGCCAATCAGCCGCTGCGCCTGTACTGGCGCCGCCCGCCTCCCTCCGGGAGCTGGAACGGCGACCTGTTCGGCGCTGCAGTGGAAGGTGGTGAGTACCAGGTGCACTCTCTTCTGCCGGCCGTGGATAGCGAGCGCCTGCGCCAGGCAGGATCGGCTTATCCGGAATGGGTGCTGCAGCGCTTCCTGTCTCTGCCCCGGGACCTGCCGGGGCGGGTGCGTGCACTGGCCATCGACCTGACCGCTGCCGGAGCCACCCCGTACGACCGGGCGAAGGCCATCGAAACCTACCTGCGCACCTATCCCTACACGCTGGATACTGGCGTGCCGCCTGAGGATCGCGACCTGGTCGACTATTTCCTGTTCGACCTGCGGGAAGGTTACTGCGATTACTACGCCTCGGCGATGGTGGTGCTGGCGCGCGCCGCCGGCATCCCGGCTCGTCTGGCGGTGGGCTATGCCACGGGCACTTACGACCCTTCCAGCGCATCGTATCTCGTCACCGAAGCAGAAGCGCACTCGTGGCCGGAGCTCTTCTTCCCCGGCGCTGGCTGGGTGCCCTTCGAACCGACCCCTGCCCGGCCGGTCTTCGAGCATACACAGGGCGAGCCGGAAAGGCCTCTGCCAGAAAACAGGCCGCCATCCCCCCTGCCGGCCTGGCTGGGAGAGGTCGACTGGCGGCGTCTGATCGCGCGCAGCGCTGCGCTGCTGCTCGCTCTGGCCGGCCTGCTCCTGGCCTGGGCTCTCAGCGAACCCTGGCGGCTGCGTCGGCTTTCTCCGGCTCGTGCTGCCGCGGCCGCATACCTGCGCCTGCGCCGCCAGGCCACTGGCCTGGCGGTACCCGCCCCGGCCGGCACCACCCCACTGGAGCTCGCTGCGCATATCGCCGGCCGGCTCGAGGCTCTGGCGGAAGGCCGCTGGTCCGCTTACCTGCGCCAGGGCCGGGCGGAGGTGCACACCATCGCCGGGATCTATGCCCGCAGCCTGTACGGCCCGCGCCGGCTGGAGACGGCCGAAAGGCGGGAGGCCGTGCAGGCGTGGACGCGCCTGCGCTGGCGTTTATGGCTGGCCGCCCTGCTAAAGCGCCTGAAGCGGCGGCATGGCGCCGCAGTAAAACAACCAAAAGTAGAGGATCGGAGTGCCGGGGTTGACTGACAGGCAGTCCTCAAACGGACAGGTGTAACATGCGAAGCATGTCATTACCGTTCAGGCTGCCTGGCTGCCGGGAAGTGTTTTTACTTTTTGCAATCGTACGACTATACGCAAATCGCAGATCGTCCCACCCTTCCCTGATACCCTGCCCCACTCACCGCATACAGTATTTCAACATTTCGGGTACAATAGGTATAAATCATGGTTTTTCTGGAGACCGGTTCGCCGATCAGGAGGAGTGTACGTGACCGATCGCCACTTTACTGGCCGTGACCCCAGCCAGTTTGCCTTCCAGACCATTCGCTATGAAAAATCAAATGGCCGGGCCACGATTACCATCAACCGGCCTCACGTCCTGAATGCGGTGAACTTCCAGGTCCTTCAGGAGCTGAACACGGCCTTCAAAGACGCCAGCTGGGATGATGAAGTGGGCGTCGTGGTGCTCACCGGGGCCGGAGATCGTGCCTTCTGCACCGGCGCCGATCTGACCGAACAGCAGCAGTTCCTCGAACGCCCGCGCGATTACTGGAAGTGGATGGGGGAATTTATTGAATGCCACGAACGCCTGCGCAACATCGGCAAACCCACGCTGGCCCGCCTGAACGGAATCGTCGTCGGCGGGGGCAACGAGTTCAATATGAGCTGTGACCTGGCGGTCGCTGCCAGCGATATTTACATCCGCCAGGTCGGCACCAGCCACGGCAGCGTGGCGCTGGCCGGCGCCACCCAGTTCCTGCCCCTCATCGTCGGGGACCGGCGAGCGCGTGAAATCCTTTTCCTGAATGAAGAGATCCCGGCCCAGAAGGCCCTCGAGTGGGGGCTGGTCAACTGGGTCGTCCCCCGCAGCGAACTCGACCAGAAAGTGGACGAGATTGTGGAAAAACTGCTCGCTAAATTCCCCGAAAAGATGCGCTACACCAAGCAGCAGTTGAATTTCTGGCGCGATTTGAGCTGGCACACCACCATCGGTCACGGGCGCGACTGGCTGGCAATCCACAACACCAGCCCGGAGACCTGGGAAGGGGTGCGTGCTTTTGCCGAGAAGCGTAAACCAGATTACGAAGAGATCCGCCGCCGCTGGGCGCAGGACCAGGCGCCCGAGTGGCTGGACGGGAAACGACCGCAGGCAGTGGACCATACTCAGTCCGGCCCGGGAGAGAACGGGCCGCACGAGGAGAACAGCAGCGGCCATGAAGCCCGGTAAACGAACATTCCATCGCAACCCGTATTTGGATTCCAGATGTTCCATCTGGGGAGGCTCATTTGAATCCAAAACTCATCACTCGCGCGTTGATGCTCTGCCTGCTGCTGTGCGCGGCTTGCACAGCCGCCCCGGGGCCCGCCCCGACAGCCGTTTCCCTGCTGGAGCCGGCCCCTGTCAGGAGTGTGGATATTCTTCCATTTGAAGGCAATGTGGAGCAGATCACGGTGATCGCACAGGGGGAACTGTCCGATCCCTGCACAGGTCTGGGAGAACCTTCCATCCGCCGGCTGGAGCGCACCTTCGCCGTGCAGATTGGCCTGGTGCGCCTCGACCCGGGGGCCTGCGCTCCGGACGAGCAGACCTTCTCCCAACCCATCACCCTGGACGTGGCTGGGCTCGAACCGGACGTTTACACCGTGACCGTCAACGGGGTGACCGCAATCTTCCGCCTGACCTCGGCCGCCATCCTGCCCTCCGTCACACCGGGCCCCACGAACTCCACCCCGACACTCACCCCCACAGCCACTGTAACGCCTGCACCACAGCCGGCGGAAACGCAGGCGCCTGAGGAAGAGACTGAGGAAGAGCCTGCGGAACAGGAGCCGGTGACCGTAACTCCGGAAGCCTCAGCCACTCCGCCGCCGGTGGATGATGTCCAGCAGGAGGGGCCAGAGGCGACCGCCAGCACAGGCGCTGCCGCGGGGGACGAAGCTATAAATACGGATGAGGAAGCCTGCGTTGAAAAAGCTGCCTTTTACGGCGACGTGACCGTACCCGATGGGACGCTCTTCCGTCAGGGAGAGACTTTCGTCAAGACCTGGCGAGTGCGCAATGAAGGCACCTGCACCTGGGATGAGCGCTACAGCCTGGTGTTCGCCGGTGGCGAAATCATGGATGGGCCGATCTCCAGCCCGCTCCCCTACACCCCGCCCGGCGAGATTGCCGAGATCAGCGTCTCGCTCACCGCCCCGAAAATCGGCGGCAGGCTGACCGGGAACTGGCAGTTTCAGAACCCGGCTGGTGAGCGCTTTGGCGTGGGGATTAGCGGGCAGGGAACGCTGTGGGTGCAGATCGTCGTCAACTGGATCGGCGACGTCCAGGGGCCGGCGGTCTGCGCGGCCGAGCGCAACCCCGCATTTGAAGTCCAGGTCGCCGCGCTGGTCAACGCGGAGCGCCGCAAGAAAAACCTGCCCGCACTGCGCCTCGAAACTGCTCTGAGCGAAGCTGCTTTTGTCCACAGCCGCGATATGGCCTGCCGCAGTTTCCTGGACCACACCGGCTCTGACGGCTCGCGCTGGTACGACCGCATCACCGCCCAGGGATACGCCTACCAGGCGGCCAGCGAGAACATCTACGCCGGTTTCCCCGCCTTCGGCGGCGACCCGCCCGGTGCAGTGGACTGGTGGATGAAAAGCGAGATCCACAGGAATAATATCCTCGACCCGAAAAAAGCGGCCATGGGCGTGGGCTATGCCTACTACCCTTCCAGCCAGTACGGCGGTTACTACACCCTGGTTTTTACCAATCCATAAAGGCTAAATGCCCGGCGAAGCGGGGAATCAGATCCAGGGCATTCAGAAGAACGAAAGGAAGGAAAAGAGCAGCTATGACCCTCACACTCCCCCCAGAGATCAACCTGCAGGAGAGCACACAGGCCTTTCTGAACACCGGCCCCAAAAAGCTGCTGATCAACAACGAGTGGGTGGACGCCGCTAACGGCGAAACCTTTGCCACCGTGAACCCGGCCACCGGTGAAGAACTGGCGCAGGTCGCTCTGGCCGGGCTGGAGGACGTGGATCGCGCCGTTCGTGCGGCGCGGGAGGCCTTTGATAGCGGTCCGTGGGCCAGCATGACCGGCGAAGCGCGCGGCCATTTGCTCTGGAAGCTGGCCGACCTGATCGACGAGCACGCCGATGAGCTGGCCGAATTGGAGACACTCGACAACGGCAAGCCCATCCGTGTCGCCCGCCGCGGCGACCTGCCTTACGTGAGCAAACATTTCCGCTATTACGCCGGCTGGGCCAGCAAGCTGGAGGGCAGCACCATCCCGGTCTCGCTGCCCAACCAGTTTGTCTACACCCTGCGCGAACCGCTGGGCGTGGTGGGCCTGATCATCCCCTGGAATTTCCCCCTGCTCATGGCGGCCTGGAAGCTCGCCCCGGCGCTGGCCTGCGGGAACACCACAATCCTTAAGCCGGCGGAGGAGACCCCACTCACGGCACTGCGGCTGGGCGAGCTGATTATTGAAGCCGGCTTTCCGCCCGGGGTGGTCAATATCCTCACCGGTCCGGGTGAACCCACCGGCACTTCAATGACGGCTCACATGGGGATCGACAAGATCTCCTTCACCGGATCCACCGAGGTGGGGCGCAAGGTGATGGAAGCCGCCGCCCGCAGCAACCTGAAAAAGGTCAGCCTGGAGCTGGGCGGCAAGTCGCCCAATGTGATCTTCGCCGACGCCGACCTCTCGCGAGCCGTCAAAGGGGCCACCTGGGCGGTGTTCAGCACCGCCGGCCAGGAATGCGTGGCCGGTTCTCGCCTGTTTATCGAGCGTCCGGTGTTCGACCAGGTGCTGGAAGGCCTGGCTGCCGAGGCGCAGCGCATTCGCGTCGGCAACGGCTTCACCCCCAAAGTGCACATCGGACCGGTGATCTCAAGCACGCAGCTCGAGCGCATCCTGGGATACATCGACTCCGGCCGCCGGAAGGCGCAGATCGTGACCGGCGGTGAACGCCTGGGCGGCGAGCTGGCGAACGGCTACTTCCTCTCCCCCACCGTATTCACCTACGAAGACGAGAACATCCCCCTGGTGCAGGAGGAGATCTTCGGCCCGGTGGTAGCTGCAGCACCGTTCGATTCGTGGGATGAGCTGGTGAGCCGCGCCAACAGCACCCGCTACGGCCTGGCTGCCGGCCTGTGGACCCAGGACCTCAGTAAAGCGCACCGTTTTGCGCAGGCGGTGAAGGCCGGTACCGTATGGATCAACGGGTACGGCACCTTCGATCCGGCCGCACCCTTCGGCGGGTATAAAGAATCGGGCTTCGGGCGCGAGATGGGCAAAGAAGCGCTGGATCTGTATACTCAGGTCAAGACCGTCTGGGTGGGCCTGTAAACACCCGGCGTGGAAAGGGGAGAGAGCTGGAATGTACGGTAACAGCCTGGAAAAAGTCCGCACGGTGGAGGAGGATCCCGAGCGCCTGCGGGAATTCGAGGAGCGCATCCGGAGCGGGGAGAAAATCGAACCGGGTGACTGGATGCCGGCCGAGTACCGCCGGCAGCTTATCCGCATGATCTCGCAGCACGCCCACAGCGAAATCGTGGGTATGCTGCCTGAGGGCGCCTGGATCACGCGCGCACCCAGCCTGCGGCGTAAACTGATCCTGCTGGCCAAAGTGCAGGACGAGGGCGGCCACGGGCAGTACCTTTATCATGCCGCGGAGACGCTGGGCGTCACCCGCGAAGAAATGATCGACGCCCTGCTGAGCGGGAAGGCCAAATATTCCAACGTCTTCAACTACCCCACCCTGAACTACGCCGACGTCGGCGTGATCGGCTATCTGGTAGATTTCGCCGCCATCCTGAACCAGACCATGCTCGCCCGCTGCTCATATGGACCTTACGCCAGGGCGATGGTGCGCATCTGCGCCGAGGAAAACTTCCACAAGAAGCAGGGGCAGGATCTGGTGATCCGCATGGCACGCGGCACCCCCACCCAGAAAGCCATGGTGCAGGACGCTATCAACCGCTGGTGGTGGCCCACCCTGATGATGTTCGGCCCGCATGACAGCGATTCACCCAACAGCGAGGTTCTCATCCGCTGGGGGATCAAGACGAAAACCAACGACGAGCTGCGCCAGGCGTTCCTCAACCAGATTGTCCCCGAGCTGCACGCGCTGGGGCTCTCCGTCCCAGATCCGGACCTGCGCTACGACGAGGAAAGCGGCAACTGGATCCACGGCCCGATCGACTGGGATCATTTCTGGCGGGTGATCAAAGGCCACGGACCCTGCAACCACGAGCGCATGCAGGCCCGCCGTCAGGCTCACGAAGACGGCCGCTGGGTGCGCGAAGCCCTGGCAGCCTACGCCAGCAGGCAGGGCAGGAACGACGCCGGGAACGGAGGAGAAGGACTGGCCTTATGAGCGACACGCAGTGGCCTCGCTACCAGGTCTTTGTGCAGGAAAAGCCCGGCGAGCCTTACCAGGACGCCGGATCGGTCCACGCCCCGGACGCAGAGATGGCCCTGCTGAACGCTCGCGATGTGTTCGCCCGCCGGCCCTCCGTCTCAGGCATGTGGGTCGTCCCGGCCGGGGCGATCTTCTCCCGCACCGCGCAGGAGATCGAACTGCAGCCCCTGCAGACGCAGGATGACGGAGAGGAAACCTGGTACCGGGTGTGCGCCAAAGAGCGTCCGGCTGGTACGCAGACCGTGCTGATGCGCCTGAAGGCCGCCTCGCCGGCCGCTGCGCTGCGCCTGGCCCTGGATACGTACGCCGGCCCCAGTGCGCCGTACGCCTGGTGGGTCTTCCCGGAAAGCGAAATCACAGCCAGCCGTGAGGAAGACGTGGAATCGCTGTATACTCCGGCGGAGTACAAGACATTTCGCCTGTCTTCCGATTTCCATACGGTGACGGTGATGCGCTCACTGGGGAAAGGACGCCGGCCCGATCGTGTGCGCCTCAAGGAGGGAGCCGGTGGACCCTGAACTGCAGTCCGCGCTGGCAGCCCTGCTGCTGGCAGCCGGCGATGATGAATTGATCCTCGGCCACCGCAACTCGGAATGGTGCGGGCAAGCGCCCATCCTGGAGGAGGATATCGCCTTCGCCAACCTGGCCCTGGACGAGATCGCCCACGCGCAGGCCTGGTACGAGCTGCACGCCGGGCTGGTGGGCGAAGATCCACAGACGTATCCGGACCGCCTGGTGTATTTCCGCGCTGCGGACGACTTCCGCTGCCTGAGGCTGGTGGAACTGCCCAGAGGCGACTGGGCCTTCAGCATGCTGCGCCAGTATTTCTTTGATCTGTACGAAAATATCTACCTGCGAGAACTGAGCGCCAGCACGTACCCGCCGCTGGCAGAGACCGCTGCCCGCCTGCGCAAAGAAGAGGTTTACCACCTGCGCCACGCGCGCGCCTGGATCGTGCGCCTGGGCCTGGGGACGGACGAGAGCCATTCCCGCCTGCAGGCTGCGCTGGACGCGCTCTGGCCGTACACGCAGCAGCTTTTCCTACCCGGACCGGGCGAGTCCGCCCTGTCTGCAGCCGGGATTGCACCCGAGCGCTCCCGTGTGCAGCAGGATTGGATGGAACAGGCGCATGCGCTGGTCCAGGAGTGTGAACTGCAGATGCCCGCAGCCGGAGAACCGCCTGCATCGCGCCGCGAGCACATCTCCGGGTTCAAAGTGCTCATCGACGAGCTGCAGTCGGTGGCCCGCCTGGACCCGGAGGCGGCCTGGTAAAAAGGAGCCCGGGATGGCAGAATTAACTGCAGAACAGGTGTGGCGCATTCTCGCTGAGGTGAACGACCCGGAGATCCCGGTGGTCTCCGTGGTCGACCTGGGCATCATCCGCGCTGTTGAAGTCCGGGGTGATGAAGTGCAGGTGCAAATGACGCCCACCTTCCAGGGCTGCCCGGCGGTGCAGGTCATGCGTGCAGAGATCGAGAACCGCCTGCTGGAGGCCGGCGCCCGCTCGGTGCAGGTGACCCTGGTCCACAGCCCGCCCTGGACTTCGCAGTGGATCAGCCCGCAGGGGCGCGAAAAGCTGCGCTCATTCGGGCTGGCTCCTCCTCCCGTGCACCAGGGTAATATTGAAGACGCCCTGCTCACCATCACCGCCTGTCCGTACTGTGGTTCGCAGGACACCTCCCTGACAAACAGCTTTGGTTCCACGCTCTGCCGCATGATCTTCGTCTGCAACAGCTGCCGGCAGCCGTTTGAACAGTTCAAACCGCTCTGATCGAGACCAACCGCCCTTACCCTGAGGAGACCCCATGAAATTGATCGCCATCTACAAACGACCTGAAGATCCCGAAGCATTTGACCAGGCTTATTTCAACACGCATATCCCCCTGCTCAAAAAGGTCCCCGGCCTGCAAAAGACCACCATCACGCGCATCAAGCGCAGCCTGATTGGCGATGACGTTTACATGATCGCCGAAATGTCATTCTCGGATGAAGCCTCATATAAAGCGGCCATGAAAAGCCCCGAGATGGCGGCTGCCAGCGAGAACCTGAACGGCTTTGCCAGCGGGCTGGTCACGCTGGTGGTGGGCACAGAGCAGGACCGGCCGACAACTTCAAGCTAATCGAAGAAAGGAAAGGTGAATGGAATACCGCAAACTTGGACGCACCGGCCTGAAAGTGTCGGAGATCTGTCTCGGAACCATGCAGTTCGGCTGGTCTGCCGATGAAGAGACGTCCAACGAAATCCTGTGCGCGGCCTTCGATGCCGGCGTCAACTTCATCGATACCGCCGATGTCTATTCCCGCTGGGTGGAGGGCAATCCCGGCGGCGTCTCCGAATCAATCATCGGCCGCTGGATGAAGAACAACAACATCCCGCGCGAGAAGGTGGTTATCGCCACCAAGGTGCGCGGCCGCATGGGAGACGGGCCCAACGACGAAGGGCTGTCGCGCGCCCACATCATGCATGCGGTGGAGCAGTCGCTGCGCCGGTTGAACACCGATTACATCGATCTGTACCAGACCCACTCCTTCGACGCGTCGACGCCCATCGATGAGACCCTCTCCGCCCTGGACGACCTGGTCCGGCAGGGTAAGGTGCGCTATATCGGCTGCTCGAACTACCCCGCCTGGCGGCTGATGCAGGCCCTGTGGACTTCGGATCGCCTGGGGCTGGCGCGCTTCGATTCGCTGCAACCGCACTACAACATCGTCCACCGGGCTGAATATGAGCGCGAACTGCAGGACGTCTGCGCCACCTATGGGATCGGGGTGATCCCTTACAGCCCGCTGGCAGCCGGCTTCCTGACCGGGAAGTACCGCAAAGGCCAGGAACTGCCTGACAGCCAGCGCACTCGCAGCGCGCAGCGCTACTTCAACGACCGCAACTGGGAACTGCTGGATAAAATGGAGAAGCTGGGGCAAGAAAAGGGCGGAAAGTCGATCTCGCAGATTGCCCTGGCATGGCTGCTCTCCAACCCCACCATCACCAGCCCCATTATCGGCCCGCGCAGCATGGAACAGCTCAACGACAACCTGGGCGCGGTCGGTCTGCGGCTGACCGGGGAAGAAAAGAAAATGCTCGACGAAGCCAGCGCCTGGAGCTGACTGTATTCGGCTGCCGGCAGACACCATTCCGCACATCACACTCACGGCGGCAGCACTTTCTGTGGATACCGTTTTTGAACCCGTATAAAGAGGAGTGTGAGGATGGTTTCAACAATTTCCCAACCAGAGACCCGGCCCATGACCGAAGAAGGCGATTTCCTGCAGCTCAAGGGGATCGACTACGTTCATTTCTGGGTCGGTAATGCGAAACAGGCCATGTATTTCTGGTGGAAAGGCTTCGGCTTCAAACCGGTCGCCTACTCCGGGCTGGAGACCGGGAACCGCCAGTTTGCTTCTTACGTGCTGGAATCGGGACAGATCCGCTTCGTGGTCTCCGCACCTTACGGCCCCAGCAGCGAGATTTCAGCTCATCACCTGGTTCACGGCGACGGTGTAAAAGAGATCGCCCTGGCGGTCGACGATCTGGCGAAGGCGTATGCTGAAGTGGTTGCCCGCGGCGCCACCGTCGCGTGGGCGCCGCGCGAGGAAATCGACGAGTTCGGGGAGCTGCGCACCTTTGCCATCCGCGCCTACGGAGAAGTGCTGCACGTCTTTGTGGACCGCTCTGCCTACGGCGGTCCTTTTGCTCCCTCGTACCAGCCCCTCGACCTGCCCTATGAATCCGCCGGGCTGTCCGCCATCGACCACATCGTCGGCAATGTGCAGCTCGGGAAGATGAACCACTGGGTCAACTTCTACCATCAGGTGATGGGCTTCCGCCAGCTCATCCACTTTGACGATCAGGATATCAGCACTGAATACTCGGCCCTGATGTCGAAGGTGATGCAGAACGGCTCCGGGCGCATTAAATTCCCCATCAACGAGCCGGCGGAAGGCCTGCGCAAAAGCCAGATTGAGGAGTTCCTTGATTATTACCTCACACCCGGCGTGCAGCACATCGCCATGGCCACCGGCGACATCATCCAGACCGTGCAGACCCTCAAAGAACGCGGCATCGAGTTTCTGCGCGTGCCCGGCCAGTATTATGAAGCCCTGGGCGATCGAGTCGGAGAGATCAGGGAACCGCTCGAGGCGATCAAGGAGCTGGGCATCCTGGTTGACCGGGATGACGAAGGCTACCTGCTGCAAATTTTCTCCAGACCAATCCAGGACCGGCCGACATCTTTTATCGAGGTCATCCAGCGCCGCGGCAGCCGCGGCTTTGGAAAAGGCAACTTCAAGGCGCTCTTTGAAGCGCTGGAAGCAGAGCAGAAACGGCGAGGGAACCTGTAGCGGATGCGCTTCGTCACCTTCGCCTATCCGCACAGCAAAACCTCGCATCTTGGCTGCGTGCACGCGGACCTGGTGATCGACCTGGCCGCCGCGCAGCAGTGGACACAGCGGGTCCGCAAACTGCCGCCGGAAGAGCTGCCGGGCAGCCTGTTCGAGTTAATCCTCAGCGGACCGCCTGCCTGGCAGTATGCCCGCAGTCTGCTCTATGCGCTGGAGGGAGAAGATCCGCGCACGCTGCGTTCGGAGAGCGGCCGTCCGGTCGGGCTGCCGCTTTCCGATGTGTTGCTCTATCCCCCTCTGCCGCGCCCGATGAGTCTGCGGGATTTCTACGCTTTCGAGCAGCACGTGGTCAGCGCTCATAAGAACCGGGGAAAGGAGGTGCCCCCCGAGTGGTACCAGTTCCCGGTTTTCTACTTTTCGAACCCCAACGCCATCTACGGCCCGGGCGAGGTTATCCCCCAGCCCTTTTACACCCGGGCCCTGGATTACGAGCTGGAGGTGGCCTGTGTTATCAGCCGGCCGGGGGTGAACATCCGGCCTGAGCAGGCCGAAGAGTACATTTTCGGCTATATGATCTTTAACGACTGGTCCGCCCGCGACGTGCAGCGCCAGGAGATGAAAGTGGGGCTCGGCCCGGCCAAAGGAAAGGATTTTGCCTCTTCGCTGGGCCCGTGGATCGTCACCCCGGACGAACTGGCTGACTACAGCACCGGCCAGCCAGGGGTCTACGACCTGAAAATGCAGGCGCGCGTGAACGGTGAGCTCCGCTCCCAGGGAAACTGGAAAGATCTGCACTACAGCTTCGGCGAGATGATTGCCCGCGCTTCACAGGATGTCTACCTGCTGCCAGGCGAAGTGATCGGCTCGGGCACGGTGGGGACCGGCTGCCTGCTGGAGCTCACCGCCGGTCAGGGACCCTGGCTGCAGCCCGGTGACCTGGTTGAACTGGAGATCGAGTGCCTGGGGGTGCTCGCCAACCAGATCGGAGAACCGCGCGCGCAAAACCATTAATTTGCACAGGGGGACAGGAGGCAGCCGTGGAGACACTACCTCCAGTGAACACTTCTGCTGGCCGGGTGGTCATCGTCAGACCCGATCAGCAGCTGGATTCTAAGCAGCGCCTGCCCTACTTCGCAGGCATCTCCGCGGTGACGGCAGGTGCCGCGGCGATCTCGATGAACCTGATCGTGATCCCTCCCGGAGGGGCCGCCGAGCCCCACATCCACCAGGGCTACGAGACTGCCATCTACCTGCTGCAGGGCGAAGTAGAGACCTTTTACGGGCCGGGACTCAAGCAGTCCATCACCAGCCGGACAGGTGATTTTATCTTCATCCCCGCCAACCTGCCACACCAGCCCCGCAACCTGAGCGCCACCGAACCTGCACTGGCCATCGTGACCCGCAACGACCCCAACGAGCAGGAAAGCGTTATCCCGTATGTGCTTTCTGAAGATTGAAGCACGGACCTGCTGCAGCTGTGAGTTAGAGGAGAGGTACACATGCCGTATTATCATCGTCTCGGCCAGATCCCACACAAACGCCATACCCAGTTTCGCAAGCCCGGCGGTGGACTTTACCGCGAAGAGGTGATGGGGCTGGAAGGTTTTTCGGGTATCCAGTCCATCCTGTATCACCATTTCTTACCCCCGCGCGTTAAGGCTGTGAAAGATCTGGGCGAAACGCGCGTTGAATATGCAGACTTCGGCCCCATCCGCCACCGCGCCTTCGCCACCCAGAACATCCCTGCCGGGGGCGACGCCGTATCTGCCCGCCGGGTGCTGCTGGGCAACGCGGACGTCACCCTGGGGATCAGCCGGCCGACGCGCAGTATGCAGGATTTTTACCGCAACGCCCAGGCCTATGAGGTCTGGTTCACGCACGAAGGGGAGGGTGTGCTGCACACCCAGTTTGGCCAGCTCACCTTTACCTCCGGCGATTACATCGTCATTCCTTACGGCACCACCTGGCAGATGCAGCTCAACACCCCGGAAGCACGCTTTTTCGTCATTGAAGCCCCCTCGCAGATTGAGCCGCCCAACCGCTACCGCAACAAATACGGCCAGCTACTCGAACACGCGCCATACTGCGAGCGTGACATCCGCCCTCCCGAAAATCTGGTCACCCACACCGAGACCGGCGAGTTCAGTGTGCGCGTGAAAGTCCGCGACCGCATCAGCCAGCACATCCTCGACCACCACCCCTTCGACGTGGTCGGCTGGGACGGCTATCTGTATCCCTGGGCCTTCAGTATTCACGATTTCGAGCCCATCACTGGCCGGGTGCACCAGCCGCCGCCGGTCCACCAGACCTTCCAGGGGCATAATTTTGTGGTCTGCTCCTTCGTGCCGCGCCTGTTTGATTACCACCCTGAGGCGATTCCGGCCCCGTACAACCACTCCAACGTCAACTCCGACGAAGTGATCTATTATGCAGACGGCAATTTTATGTCCCGGCGCGGGATCGATAAGTATGATATCACCCTGCACCCCAGCGGCCTGCCGCACGGCCCACAGCCCGGGGCCACCGAGGCGTCCATCGGAAAAGAGAAGACTGAGGAACTGGCCGTGATGGTGGATACCTTCCACCCCCTGCAGGTGGCGCTGGCCGCTCTGGAGCTGGAAAAGCCGGAATACATGGCCTCCTGGTTGGAAGGCACGCCGGAGTGAATCGATGGAAAGCGCTGCAGAAGACCTCCCCTGGCAGTCAGTTTACAAGATCATGACGGGGACGATCCTCCCCCGGCCGATCGGCTGGATTTCCACCGTCGATGAGCAGGGCCGGCCCAACCTGGCTCCGTTCTCGTTTTTCAACGCCGTGTGCGGCAATCCCCCGCACGTACTCTTTTGCCCGATGGTGCGCAGCACAGACGGCTGCACCAAAGACACGCTGCACAACATCCGGGCGACAGGCGAGTTCGTGGTCAACATCGTTACCGAAGAGCTGGTGGAGGCGATGAACATCACCTCGACAGAACTGCCGGGGGATGTGGATGAGTTCAGCCTGGCCGGCCTGGTGACCCAGCCTTCCGTGATCGTCCGCCCGCCGCGCGTGGCGGCCAGCCCGGTCCACTTCGAATGCCGGCTGGCCCATTTGTATGAGGTCAGCAGCGAACCGGGCGGCGGGAGCATCGTCGTGGGGCGGGTTGTCCACCTGCACGTTGACGAAGCTGTGTTATTGGATGGGTATAAGATCAATCTGGAGGAGTTGAAACCCGTCGGCCGTCTGGCCGGCGCAGGCTACTGCCGTGTGACGGACACCTTTCAGATGGTCCGCCCGGCTTCGCAGTTGAAATCAGGATAACAGGGTGGGGCTTTCCCCGCGGCCGTTGTTGAATATTTCGATCTGCTCAGCGAGCGCATCCCAGGCCGTCTGAAAGGCCGCTACCACCTGAGGGTCGTAGCGGGTGCCGCTGCAGGACACAATTTCCTGATAAGCATCTTCCCGGCTGCAGGGTGACTGATACACGCGGGCGGAGGTCATGGCATCCAGCGCGTCGGCCACGGCGACGATGCGCGCACCGACCGGGATCTCTTCGCCCTGCAGCCCGAAGGGATAGCCCTGTCCATCCCAGCGCTCGTGATGGTGCAGGATAATCGGGATAACCTTCTCCAGGCAGGAAAACGACCTCACCAGACTGGCTCCCAGCTCAGGGTGGCGCTTCATTTCCAGCCATTCTCTGCTCGTCAGCGATTCGGGTTTTGCCAGCACAGTCTTGCGGATATAGATTTTTCCGATATCATGTAGCAGACTCCCGCAGCGCAGTTCGTAAAGCTGGCTGCGGCTGCAGCCGTAGGCGGCTGCGATGGCGGTCGTGTAGCGCACCACTCGCTCGGCATGGGCGCGTGTGTAGGGATCGTTGCGGGCAATGTCTTTGAAAAGGCGGCTGACACGATCGCGGCACTGCTGGTCCGGGCAGTCCAGGATCTGTTCCGGAGATTCCAGCCGGTGCATGGCCTGCAGGAACTCCAGGCACTGGGCCTGTGGATCGCGAACGGAGCTTTTCAACGCTTCGCCGCTGACTCCGAGACGAAGGGGTTGGGTTTGGTTCTCACCCGCTGCAGAGGGAAGGTCGCAGTCAAAAAAATATTCCATCAGCCACCAGCCAGTGCTTGAAATTGTCCCGGTTACGGGAACCAATCCTCACTTAACCGCAGTGAGCAGGGCCGGACAGAGCCTCTCCAGGTTCCCGCCGGACACAGTATGGTATGCAGTTGGGAAAAAATCTGGCCTTCGAGCGGTCAGAGGGAAAT
>Ga0134095_1000628_pt1 | contig 32279 bp, 39 predicted proteins | sample 6_2taG_FD_94449 | JGI IMG/M metagenome (GOLD analysis project Ga0134095, IMG submission 94449) | Switchgrass degrading microbial communities from high solid loading bioreactors in New Hampshire, USA - 6_20_20_110_A2 metaG | ecosystem: Engineered > Bioreactor > Semi-continuous > Anaerobic >... | reverse complement strand
TTTCAGGTGGATATTTCAGATTGCTTTCAGTTGTATAAATCCCTGTGCTGGACCTGAAATCCGGTATGTTGCTTTCAGTAGATACTCCTGCTCCTCCAAAGAACACAATATTGTTGCTTTCTTTTATGATAGTTTTTAGCTTTTCAATGCTCATAATAACATCTCCTTAATTTTTAATCTATTTCACAAAGTTCATATGATAATCCTCATTATGGTTATGTCATCTATCTTAGATAATATTCTATATTTTTTTCATATATCCTTCCAATTTTCAATAATAAATAAAAGAGGAAAAGCTAAAAATATATGCTCTCCCTCTAAATCACTTAATTAGCAAATCACATCAATTACTTAGTTAAATACAGTCATTTCTTCTATTGATGAAACTCTCCAATACTCACCATCCTGGATTAGCTTTACATTTACAGTTGTTGTTATTACATCTGTTGGAACACTAGTTTTTAAATGAAATACTATCTTATATGAATTATCCCCGGTATTTTCAATTTCATAGCTGTCTACCCAAGGGCTGGAAGTGCCTGTAACAAACCATAGCTCATTAAACTCGTTATACTTTTCAGTTCTTAATTCGTCTGACATTAATCCATATTGAACAGCACCATTTCTCGTTTTTACAGCCTCAGCATACATATTTACAGCATCTTCAGCTGTCATAGGCAATTCAAATTTAGTAATAAGCCTGTTGAAATTATCTTCATAGCCTGTTTTGCTGTATAGCTTTATCAAAAGCTCACCACTGCTTGATGTATCAAATACCACATTTTCTCCCAAAACCTCTGTAAAATACTCAATTGGTACATAGGTTACCCCATTAACAACCTTTCCAACCTTAACAATATTTCCATTAACTATAGCACCGTCTTTTCTGTTCCAATCTACTGTATAACCTAAGGTTTCTGCAATAATACGAAGTGGAACTAATGGCATATTCTGGTCATCATATATAATCTTGCTGCTGCTATTTATATCAGCTCCATTATAGCTTATGATTCCTCTTTCCTTGCTGTCCTTAATGGAGTTATACACTTCATCCTTTAGCAGCTCTTTTATATTATCTGCATCTATTGTAAATTTAGGCATACCTGCTGCATAAGGGGCTATATCGTATAAATCAAAGTATATGACAAGTTTATCTCCATCAATGTAGTAGTTATATTCCCCATCCTTATTTTCTATGGTTTCCTTGTAGTCATCAAAGAAATACATATCTTGATTCTTTTCAAATTCATCAAGTATCAGTTTGGTTATGATTTCATTTGAATTGGTGTTTTCCTTAAATAAGCTCTTAAATGTATATATCTCGCCTGTTTTTGTATTTACTGTAAAAGGATAGATGTAGCTCATACCATGAGCTCCGCCTTCGTAACTGTAGACATCCAATTTAAGTGACAAAATATCTCCGTTTTTTGAATAATCATAATTAATTATAAGCATAGTATTCCAGTCAAATGGCTCTTCTCCACTTTCAATTAGCTCATTTCTATATTCCTCCAAGGATTTTGATACTGCCCGTATGTCACCTATAAAATCAGCAACTATATTTCTTATTTGGCGGTTTATTTCATCAGAGTTTTTGAAACCTTCAAAATATGGTACAGCAATATTAATACTTAATATTCCCTCATCTACCTTAATTACTGCATTCTGAACTGAAAAGCCATCTTCAGCAAAGGAATATGCTGTTGACGATAAAAGGATTACAAACATTAAAAATACAGATACTAATTTCCTCATTCTTATATCCCCTTTCCTATTTTATCCTATATATATTGTAATCCTCTTCTATATAAAAAAACCAGTAACAATATGGTTACAATATGCGTTCATCTTTGTTGTTTTCTAGTCACAAAAAGATACAGCAATCCTAGTATTGTTAGCAATGCAAATATTGATGTAAATACATATGGATATGATGTACCTGCAACAAAAATAGATGTTGGCCCATCTGCACTACCAATAATTCCTATGGAACTTACCCCATCTGTATCAATGTTAAATCTGTGAGTTATAAATATTGGAATTAAAAGATTAAATCCTATACTAATTACAGTTATTATTGCAAAAAGTATGGTTAATATGGCGATTGTTCTTCTCAACCTATTTTTCATTTATATCTCCTTTATCTATTAGCATATTTTAGTTTTCTTTAATCTTCTTTCCCTTTTCTCCTGCTTTTTAGCACTTGCTTTCCCACTGTACATATTCTCTCTCGTGGGAATAGGTCTTCATTATTTAATTCCTTCCAATTATGAAAGTTTTTTGTAGTTGCTTTCTTTTTCTAATGAAAATACATTCTCAACCTTCCTGGCAACTTCTCTTCTAATGTCCTCATTTTGCATAACAGGTTTCCTTCTTGTTCCATAATATGCTTCTTCAATTACAACTTCTATACCATGGTCTATCATGACTCTTTTCATTGATTCAGTTGTAAAACCCATACTATACTCATCTTCTCCAGCACATACACCAATTATTATGGCTTTTATTCCTCGCGAATTGAGTTTACTGCTCCAGTTCCCTTTTTCAAAAGTAAATAAAGAAAACAGCCTGTCAAGAAATATCTTCATATATGGAGTTACGTTATAATTATAGGATGGTGAACCTAGAATAACTCCTTCTGCATTTTTAATCTTATTAATTACCTTGGAAATATCATCATTAAAATGACAGGTATTATATTTGGAACAATATTCGCAGCCATTGCAGATGTTTAGTTCCATTTTGCTTAATATCACTTTCTCAACCCTTCTACCCTTCTTCTCTAAGTCTTCTATATAGTAGTCCATTAATGTTTCAGTATTTTTGTGTCTCCTTGGGCTGCCTAGCACTGCAATCCATTTTTTCTCCATAAAACCCCCCTTCATAACCTCATAGCTTGCATGCTAATATCTCCAAAATGACCATATGCAAAGAATAATATAGTTATGATAACCTCCTAACCGTATACCTTAAAACTGTTTTAAGCTTTGCAGGTTCCACCTTTCTGGCATCTGAAAGATAAATTTCTCTATGCCTTAGAGTTTTTATTTCAAGATTATTTTCTTCAATGAATTTTTTCATCATTTCAAAACTTTGCGGTTCAGTATCGTATGGTCCAATATGAAGCATCTGTACAGATAAACCATCTTCAATAGTGCCAAAATATACTTTGTCAAGAAGTGAATGGGGTTCCTTTTTCCTTGCAATTTCAAATGCCTTATCTACTACTTCCTCAGTTACAAAATCCGGTTGTCTTATCATGATAGTATATAGCAGTTCATCCTTATTCAATCTGTCTAGCTTTCTTCCCTTTTCTGTCAAATCCCATAGCCCCTCTAATGGATACACTGTGTATTCAAAATATCCTTCAGGAGTATATCCTCGCTTCGGCATCATCCTAATAACATAGGATAATGAGTAAAGGACTTTTACTCTTTCAGAAAATTCATTGTTATTTGGGTTTCCCTCTCCATCTATCATAAGGAACTTTTGCTCCGGAACATATATGAGTTCGGGTTTTTGCTTTGGTACATATAGATTCTTTTCATGTTTTCTCCATTCATGTTTCATACATAACACTCCTTATTTCGCTTTTTTTTACTTCATTATGGGGTCCGTAAATCACGGGGATGTCTAGAATCAATGCATCCTTTTCTCCTTTTCCTTCCAACCATGCCTTAGCAGGAATACTAATCAAATCCCACCCTGATTCTGCAAATTTGACCATAATATCTCTCAATTCACTTAGATCCAAACTCATTGTACATCCACCTCTTTGAATTTTTACTATACTGTTCTCAAACTATTCCTTTACATTACTATTCTACAAACGCTTTAAAAATCCTTTATGTTAGTTAATTTATTGATAAGAAATCAAACTTGTATTTGAAGCCTTTCAAGGTAGTTGCTCTATCGTAACGATTAATGTTTTCAAACCATAGCCTCATAATTGCCTCCTTATTAATTGAACTGAACACAGGTCTAAATAGTAACCATTCTAGACAAGCATGCCATTAAATGGATATTTTGACAATCTATGTGGACTACAAATTAATGAAAAGCTTTGATAGAATTATTCTAAGTAAGTTACCTAGTCATTTTTACATCGTGAAGGGGGTATAAAATGTTTACTAAAAGCAGTTCTATAAGACTTGTCTATTTTTGCTTAGCTATGGTTCTATTGTTAGTCTCCTTACCTGTTAATAGCTTTGCAGTATCAGAATCCTGGGATCCATATAAGGAATATATCCCTGAACAAACACCTGTGGCCAAAAGGCACCTTAGAGGGGCCTGGATTTCAACAACCCTAAACCTGGACTGGCCCTCTGTAGAGGTTAGGAATATTATAAATGACAGTGAGAGAATACAAAAAACCAAAAATGAGCTTATTGCAATTTTGGATAAAGCAGTTGATATGAATATGAATGCTGTTTTCCTTCAGGTAAGTCCCGAGGGAGATGCTTTTTATCAATCAAGTATTGTACCATGGTCTAGATATCTTACTGGAACCTTTGGCAAAGACCCTGGATTTGACCCATTAGCCTTTGCTGTAGAAGAAGCCCATAAGCGCAATCTTGAAATTCATGCATGGTTTAATCCGTATAGGGTATCAATGTATACCAATGATGCAACGGTAAAATCTCTTGATATACAAAAGAGCGTCTATAAGGAACATCCTGACTGGATAAGGACTGCCAATTCCAAGCTTGTTGTAGACCCTGGCATTCCAGAGGCAAGAGAGTGGGTTAAAAGAAGGGTGATGGAAGTAGTTAACAATTATGATATAGACGGAATACACTTTGATGATTACTTTTATAATGAAAGCTATGTAGGGGAATTAAATGATCAGGATACATTTAAGAAGTATAATAACGGCAAATTCTCAAATTTTGGGGATTGGAGAAGAAATAACACCTATCTGCTCATAAAGGAGATTTCCAATGAAATAAGAGCAGCAAAGCCCTGGGTGAAATTTGGTATAAGCCCTGCTGCTGTATGGGGAAACAAAAAAGATGGGCATACCAGTGGGTCGAATACCAGTGCAGGTGTGCCAAACTATGATAGAAGCTTTGCTGACACTAAAAGATGGGTAGAGGAAGAGATAATAGACTATATCGCTCCTCAGGTTTATTTTTCCTTTGCTAATCCAAGTGTTCCTTATGGAGAAATTATAAACTGGTGGTCTAATGTTATAAAGGATAAAAATGTACACCTATACATTGGTCAGGCTTTATATAAGGTAAATAGCGATTCTGATGTATATTTCCAAAACAATAAGGCTGTGGAAGAATTTGCCAGGCAGCTCAAGTTTAATATTAAAAAACCGGAAGTTATGGGCAGTATTATGTTTAGATTCAAAAATTTCTATGATACTAATAAAAAGCAGGTTGTAAACGCTATACAAAATAATTTATGGGCAGCAAAAGCCCTGGTTCCAGTTATGAGCTGGAAAGGAGGACAGGCTCCAGAAAGACCTGTTGAAGGAAAAATAGAACCTACTATAAATGGCAATAAATTGTCATGGATTGATAATGATAGAAATACAGCTTATTATGCAATATACAGAATAGACAAGGGAAACAGCATAAGTATTAACTCCAATAGCAGTGCTATGCAGCTTATAGGAACCGTAAGAAAAAGTAACAGAAACATTCAGGAATTTATAGACAAGACAAGCAATAACATTGATAATGTAATCTATGCAGTTACTGCTTTAGACAGGCTTCATAATGAAAGTAAGGAGCTAATCATAGGCAAAGAGCAATCCAAATATTTCTATGATGTTAATAGAGGACAGGCTTGGGCTATAAAGGCCATTGATGGTCTTTATGAAAGAGGAATAATAAATGGAGTAGATTATGGAAAATTTGCCCCAGTAAGAAATATTACCCGTGCTGATTTTCTAATACTGGTAATGAATTCCTATGGCATAAAGATTGATACTAATGTAACTAATAATTTCTCTGATGCTGGAAACAGATACTATACTAATTACCTCGGAACTGCAAAAAGGCTTGGAATTGTAGAAGGTATAGGTAACAATCTGTATTTACCTGAAAAAGCAATAACACGCCAAGACATGTTTGTAATACTTTATCGAATTATTAACAAGCTGGGAAAGCTTACTCCAGTTAAAGAAAATGGAAACAAAACACTTGAAAAATTCAGTGATGTGAACGAAATCGATAGCTATGCATTGCAGGCAATAAAATACTTTGTAGAAGCAGGTATTGTTGAAGGCGATAACAACAAACTTAAGCCCAAGGCCATGGCTACAAGGGCAGAGGCAGCACAAGTAACTTATAATATCATTAGTAAATAATCAAACAAAAAGCCCCATTACATGAATCATAAGGGGCTTTCTTTTTTCTTATCTACAATTCCAACCTTAAATAAGCATCTCCGGCTTCATCAAATTCACCAGTATCTACAAATCCCAGCGATTTATAAAGCTCATATGCTGCAGTATTCTCTCTGCTACATGAAAGAACAACAGCTTCTGCCTCTCCATAAGGGAAAGTTCTCATTATTTCAATCATCTTTAGCATTGCTTTCTTACCATATCCATTCCCTTGATACCTTTTATCAATCATCAACCTTGGCAAGTAGTAAACATTTTCATCATCTTCAGGGTCATCTTCGTCAATAGGCTGATACTCTGCCATAATAAATCCTACCATAATATCATCGTTATAAATAGCATAAGGCATAGGGATATACTTTCCATCATTTAACAATGCATAAGCTTCTGACAAACTATATGCATTGGAAGCAACATACTTCTGCTGTTCTTCTGTAAGGTCTAGTCTTATACATTCCTCAAAGTTTTCTGATGTAATCTTTCTTAACTCTATCACAGTCAATCCCTCCATACTGAAAGTTTTTAACAACAATTCATCAGTTAGACTAAAGTATTTTACATATTACTTCCTTCACAATAATTATACTACTGTTGTTTATAAACCTTACAATACATTTACAAATGTTTTTCTCAAATTCTTCTATTTATTTCTCCTTAAATATTATTTTCGACCAATGTATAAGTAGTGTTCACTGGTTCCCATGAGATTTTCATCTTTACCCAATCTATAGCATAGCTCCAGCCATTTTGCATATTCATCCTCTTCTAGCAAATTAACTTCCAATTCCTTAGCTGCAAGGATGTTTTCAATTCCGACAAATGCCAGCTCCTTTAACCCAAAGCTATTCATCAAGTTCCTTGCTTCTCTGTGTCCAAAAAAATATGCTGTTGTAAATCCTGTGTCCCCATCATATTTTCCATCTTTTAAATACCTGAGAAGCTCATCTATAGACTTTATTGGATATAGGCCTTTTAAATGATCCTGTATAGGTGCATAATTGGATATGAAGGAAGCAAATATTATACCATTTGGCTTCAGAAGCCTTAACGCCCCCTCAACAGCTGTTTTCCTGTCTTTTTCGTCTATCAAGTGATACAGAGGTCCCATCAATAATATGACATCATATGTTTCAGATTCAAATTTCCCTAGCTCCAGCACATTTCCATGAACATAATCCTCCAGCATAATACCTCTTTCTGCTGATTTTTCCTTTGCAACCTCAATATTACGCCTTGATAAATCCAGCAATGTTACCTTATGGCCCTTTTCTGCCAGGTAAATAGAATACCTTCCCGGTCCTCCCCCAATATCGAATATTTGCAGGTTTTCCCCATGTATATACTCATCAAGATATCTTTTTGTAATGTCAAATTCGATTTTGTGGCGCTCAAGCCTTTCCCACTCATCATATAATTCATCATACCAGCGTTCAACCTTATCCATATTTATTCCCCCTACTCTAAATGGTTAAGTCTATATACTTATCATTATATGAGTTATTGAACTCGTAAATAAAAACGTATGTATAATTCTTTTTATTTTTATTAGTTTTTCAATAAACCTTTTAGCCTATATAAAAAATCTATTTATGCGAATCACTCTGACAACTTTGACAATTTACATATATACATGACTATTTCTGAACCATCTGCAGTGTTATCAACATATGTTCCAATCCATATGCTATCAGAAGAAACATATAATCTCCAATTTGTTTTGACTCCATCTTCATCATAAATGGTATACTGATAATCAACATCAGTACCAATGAAGGTATAAACATCTGATAATACAGATGCTTCTCTAGATATTTCCTCTTTTATATACTTAGGAGAAACGAATTCTATAGTTCTGTTTGTAGATTCAACTTTGAATAAATCCTCCTTGATGGTGTACCCTTGTTCCTTCCATCCAACTTTTCACAAATTCTTCCGTTGCTGATATTGCTGGCGATAAATAGCTTATTTCTGCAAATTCATATACACCATAGAAGCTCTGTTCATCTCCACCACTGCAAGCTGATAAAAAACCCAATAAAATCAGTACTGCTGTCAGCATCAATTTTCTTCTCATAACAAATCCTCCTTATTAATTCACATTTATCTATTTACTTAAAATAGCAATATAACTATGCCATTTTCTTCAAACTCATAATGCAAGCCGCGTGTAATTGCTTATAATTATCAGTGGCTGTAATCTAAAATTTTTTGTTGATTAATCGCATTGATATTCAATTTTATAAAATTAATGAATAATTCAAGCTTGACCCCATCTTCATCTATTCATATCCATTTTCATGTAGAAGAGTTCCATCCGGATAAGCAGTCACAACTGGAGCAAGAAACAAGTAAAACTATGGCAATTGTTAAACATATTCCTAGAAACCTCCTCTTCATCATACACTACCTATAGGAATCTACTTAGTTCTACTACAGCATCTAACAGTTTCCTCTGGTATTTCAATAAGCCTTGAAAATAGCTCTAGTTCCAATTTGCCACTGAAATCCTTGTCCACAGGGTGAAGCATACACTCTCTAACCTTATACCCGTTAATCCCTAATCCATTACCTGAGATGAACCCAATTGATACTCCAGTATTACTGTGTACAGGTTCTGCTTCAAGATAATTCTTAGTCATAAAACGAAGTTGAGTATTGTCTTCCGTTTCATATTTTATGACTGCCATATTCTTACCTATAGGGCATAAGTTTTTCATTGCTCTTATGAAATGTTTAAGCATTTTCTTTCGCATTTTCTTATCTTCTATATTCCTGGTACCCTTTAAAATTTCTTCATAGATATCATAGGAATAGATTTCATCTACATAAAAGCAGTATTCCTTTTTAAGCTCATCGTCATAATATGTAAATTTCGTTCCAATGGGCTGTTTGCCGAAGTTCATTTCAAAGGAGTACTGTATTGGGATTTCCAATGAACTTCTGTCAATGTGCAGTGCAACTGATAGGTCCTCTGTAGTATCTATATGTGGAACACTTTCATCTTCCCTCTGTTCATATTTAGCTATAAATATATTTCGAAGGTCTACATTATCCCATTCTTCAGGGAGCAGCCCCTTTTCAGCAAAATGCTGCAGTCGCATTATCCCTTCAATATTGCTCTCATAAACCGGGCTACAGCTGGAAGAGTCAAATGTTACAGTTTGTCCTTGTATTGCCATTCTTTTTATGTGTATATATTTATCCTTTCTGGTTCTTTCAATACTCTGTAAAAGCTTCTGACGATTAGTTCTATATCCTTCTATGTGTTCGCTTGGAGCAGAACTCTCCAAATCCAATTCATCATTTATATACATAATCCATAGGGCGCTTTTATCCTTTTCTATGGTAAAGCTTAACAACAATACATCCATTCCTCGAATATTTGCCCACTGGTTAATAATGTATTCTTGTCTAGGCAATAACATCTGTTCTTTCACAAACTTTAATATCATTTTACTCACCCTTTATTTATATGCTAGCATTAATCCTGTCTATCATCTTGTAAACTGCTTAATCTAAAGCTTTGGTAATAATTCAAGCCTAATCCCTTACTGCAGTTTCCCTCCACAAAATGGACAATAATTGAACTCTTTAGGCACATTAGTTCTGCAATTTGAGCAATACTTAAAGGGCAAATAATTGTCAACTCGTCTGAGATTCTCCATCTTGATTTCAATGTCAGGATTTTTCTCAAATTCCCTGCCAACTTCAGGATCCAGTTCATATAGACTACCGCAGCAGGAGGTTTTTGCAATATACCTAACATTCCACCTAAAAGTGGGTATGAAAAATATGTGCAAATATCTGTAGGTCTTATAGATTTCAAATCTGTCTAATCTCCCACAGGAGGGGCATATAATATTATTATAATTTCCTATATGCTTCTCTTTGTCTTCTATACCAAAAAAAGCTACAAAAAACATATGAGCCACCCTTCTTCCCAGTTTGTTTTGTATATTCTATATATTAATATAGCATAAATATATCATTATTAACTAAAAAAATGGGAGCAGTTTCTCTGCTAATTATTAATTAGTTATGAAACAGCTCCTTGCACTTTATCTATATTAAATATTTAACATCATTTCGTACTGGTTTACGAAATTATCAAATCCTAGATTTTCAAGAAATTCAATACTACTAGTGCATCTATTATCAACATTGATAAAGCTTATATTTCCTGCCTCTGTATACTGTATTAGGATTTTCAAAATATTATGACCTATTCCTTTACAACGATAATCCTTGTGAACTGCCAGCTGAGGTATAGTTCCCGTAACCCTGTCAATTATTCCATATCCTATGGTTTTACCATCAATTTCTGCAATAATCACTTCAAACAAATCAGAAACTGCCACAATGGAATCAACGGAATTTTGCCAGGAAGGTTCAAAACTCCAAAATGATTTAAATAGCTCCCAATCTATTTGCTCAATACTATATGACTGACATTTTATAGGTGTAGAAGGTGCTTCTCTAATAAGATTCTTATCAATTTTAAAACACAATAAATCCCTTGTAATAAAAAAACCCTGCTTCTTATAAAGATTAACTGCAGCCTCGTTAGATTGAATTACTTCAAGTAAATAGTGTTCAATACTATTACCTCGCAGAAGACTCAGGACTTCACTAAACATTTTACTCGTAATTCCTTGTTTCCGATATTCAGGTATTACTCCTGTTCCACAATCATATACAGTAGTCTGGCCTCTCCAATTGCGTATACCATTTAGAATAAATCCTATTAGTTTGTCATCCTTAAATGCACCTATGGAAAATTCAGGAGAATAACCTCTACTTTGCAACATAATCTTAAACTTCTCCAATGGTAAGTTCATTTTTACCTGATAATCTGAAAAAGCTTCTATAAATGCAGCATGTAAAAGCTCTGTTCTGGTATCTTCCAGTGTTTTAAAATCCACCATTGTAGTCCTCCTTCTTAATTAAGCCTTCACATTATACTACTTACCTGCAACACCTCTAAGCTTAACTACAAAATAAGCCATATCTCAACTCATTTAATACACTGTATCATTATCAAGCAAGGGTTTTTTTCTCCCCATAATTCTGGAAGGCACTCTAGCGGTCTAAACCCCATTGATAGATAAAATTTCCTTGTTCTTGCATAGTGAATATCAGGATGAGATTCATCAAGTGTCTTTACCTGCAAAAATTCATATCCATGCTCTTTAGCCCAGCATAAAGCCCTGCTGAACAAAGCCCTACCAATTCCCTGTCTATGGTAATGGGGTAATACCCCCATAACATAGATTTCAGCTGTATATCGATTGTTTTCTTTCATTGAAATAAATCCTAAAGGTTTTGATTCATCCATTGCTGCAAAAAAAGGTAGATCAGCGCTCCTATTTATATATTCTTCAGTGGCTTCAGGTATTCCAAACCAATCAGGAAGAGCTTTTAATATATGTGCAGATATTTCTCTTTTTTGCTCCTTATCATGTATCTCTTTTATAACCATATATTCATCTCCCAATAAGTAAAATGTCATTGTTTTAAACAATAACATTAACCTTATATATCTGCATTTTTAGAGATTTAGTACTTAAAGTTAAAGTTTAACTTTAAATATTTAGTACTTCCAATCTTTTTTATAAAGTTCCATAAAGATCAAATCATGTGAAATTCCTTCTGGGTCTGTCCAATAATCCAGTTCTATTTTAGTCTGTTTAAATCCAATCTTCTTATATAAAGATAAAGCTCTTAAGTTATCTGCTAAAGTATCTATTTCAATTTTTTGTAAACCAAAATGATTATACAAATAATTCATAAATGTAATCAATGTATCCTGGCCATATCCTTTTCCTTGATATGATAATTCACATATTTTTATACCTATACCACACTTTTTCTGTGCTAAATCTAGCTGTCCATAGGCCAGCTCTCCGATTGGTCGTTCATCCTTAATATCTAAAACTACATATCTTCTGCTCTCCCTATAGGGATTTGGATCAGATATTTCCTTTGAAAAATCTTTAAGTAACTTATCTTCTGTAACTCCTAAACCGTTTTTAAAGCCAACATCAGCCATTAATTCTCCATTATTCCACCATTTAACAAACTGTGGAACATCTTCTATAGTTATATCCCTTATTTTGATAAGCTTACCAGTTGCTATAATTCCCATAAACATCTCCCCCTTCAATCAATTTAAATAAACCTTAGCACCATACCCATTCATTTAATTCTTTAACTCCCTTTAATGTTTCACCTGCTTTTATCGTTAACTCTTCAGCAGTATAATTTTCTTTTAAAATCCCATGCTTACCAGATAGTATTATTGATTGTTCTGGGACCCATCCTTCTCTAAAATAATTGGATTTGGATAATTGCTTTTATGTTCTTTGATTAGTACATTTCGTTAAGTTGCTGCTTATCTATTATAGAATTCCTCTCTGTTTAATTCATAATAAACAGCAGTTCTCCATTTTCCAGTTTGATCTTTCCATGCATTTTCTCTAACTCCAGTCTTACGAGCTCCAATCTTATTTTCATAAACATATTGAGCTCTTTTGTTTTCAAGCATTGTATCCCAAGCAATTTTATCTGTTGAACATTTTGAATTAATGGTTTCATCTGTAAAAAGGAACTCAAACAGCATCATGATGATTTTAGGACCATATCCTTTGTTTTGATAATTAAAGTCACATATTTTCCATCCAGGATATGCGGTATTGTCATCTGCAATACCATAGCTCAATTCTCCTACAGGTTCGCCATCAATTTCAATAATACAAAGCTGGCTTAATTTGCCTTCCCTACTTTTGATATTTTCTATAGTATATTCCAGAGATTCCCCCAATCCATTAGGGAAACCTGCATGTTCCATAATTCTACCATCATTCCACCACTTATTCAATTGAATGGCATCATCAACAGTAGCACTTCTAATCACAATATTATCCTTTTGTATTCTCATACTTACCTCCAATAAAATTATTTAGAGGGTTTATAGAGCGTGCACCCTCCTTACACGTTTAGCTGTTGTTTTTATCATACCAACCACTTCCTTTCTGAATTATTTATTTGAAAATGCCTAAAATTTTTCTTAAGTATTTTAGGCTTAAATATCACCCTACCTAAGGCTTTACAATAAAGCCCTTCATTCAAGTTAAGACTTCTATCTTTTATAGAATTGAATTTAATAATTATCATGGCAAATGAGCATAACTATCGCATTTAGATCTATATCTATAGATTCTATGTACTATGAAAATTTCGAGCAGAAATATTAGCAAAATATGAAATAGCATTATATAAAGAATGAGCTAAAATGCAATTAAACAATGATCCAGTACTAATATATAACAATCCTAATATTAAACCACAGATTATAGCTGATATCGTTTGAACGAAGTTAAAATGAAGTATAGCAAATATGAGAGTTGATATGAAAAGTGAAAGAGCTATATCATATTTATTTAATAAAGAATCTAATATTATGCCTCTTATTAAAATCTCTTCAACTACTGGAGCAAGCAAGCATATACGTATAAAACTTACAAGTGGATATTGCTGTAACTGATGAATCGCCTTATTATATTCATCAGCGCTTCTAGTAAATATACTATCAAAAAGAGGATCTAAAAATTTGTCAAGTAAAAAATAAAACAAAACTGAACAGGCAAAAGCTAATAATATCCCCCTTAATGTTATATTACTAAAAATATAGACTTTTAACTTATACCTTCTAATTAATGCAAGTAAAAACATTGTATTAATAACAATCAATGTTAAAAGGTTAATCCAAGAAGAAATATCATCTTTTAATGTTCTCCACACCATCCTATCTAATACAGTAGGAATGATCCCACATACTATAAGATATATAGCTATGATAGAAACTGTGGTTCTAATGCTAATTGTAGTTAAATCCATGCCTTCACCCTTTCATAAAATACCGATTTTTCCCATACTGTTCTTCTATTTCAGAATTGCAACTTCGCAACTAGTTTCCCTTTCTAGCTCAAAATCAAGCTTGAATCACCTAATTCAAGCCTATCCTTCTATAAAAGCTCTCCATTTCATCCTATAGATAATAAACTAGTATTTATTTTCTCATTCCGTTACATTATTAATATGTACTTAATGAACACTCGATTTACCTCCTTACCTCCAGCAAACATATTTAGGGGTTTTGTAGGTCACAGTAGCAATTATTGCTATGGTTTCAAACATTTCGTCATATCCTATTGCATGTATAAGAGATATAAGTTTCTCTTAATCATCCCTTTATCACTATAAATATATATTCCACCTTTCGCCACAAACTCCTTCTTCTTCCTTACATAATTTTACTAATTTCCCATTGCAAAAAATCAGGCTTTAATACTTAATCAAGCCTGACCTTCTACTACGTTAACATATTTTTTTCTTGTAAATATATAGAATATGCCATATACAATTATAAACACCATTATGCTTATGACTGTTGGTATTGTTAAGCTATACTTCATAAGGTCGCTTAATACTGAAATGGCAACTATGCTGTGGATTATCCCTACTATCAGTGGCAATAAGAAAAACATGCCTACCTGTTTGGATACAGATTCATTGATTTCAAAATCTGTTGTTCCTATTTTCTTTAGTATTTCATATTTTCCTTTATCCTTGAAGGATTCGCTTAATATCTTAAAGTAGATTATGCTACCTGTGGCAAATACAAACACCAGAAATAGAAAAGCTCCAAGGAAATATACTATACCAACTAGATCATACATTGTAGCACCAGCTACAAAATAGGTGTATAGCCCTGAATCCGCAGGCAATATTTGAGCTAGCTGTAAAGTTAAATCCTTTGTATCTTCAGGATTATCAAGTATGATTCCATTAAACTGCTTCTCTTCATATTTGTCCTTTAAAGCTTCATATTCATCATCATTGACAACAATACAAGTATAAGGCACTCCACTGCCAAACAAAGGAACCTTGGTTCGAACTTTTATTTTATAAGTATTATTCCCTACTTTTACATCATTTTTTTCTAACATATTCATAAATACCCCAGGTCTCTCTATATATGCCACTTCTTCCTCTAACTGTCCTATTCTAGATATTATCTTATCTCTGCTTTTAACATCAAGATCCGATAATACTTTTTTAAAGGTGGAAAATTTTACTACTACAATTTTTGAATCAGGAACAAATAGGAAGTTTGCCTTCTCCCTTAGTTCAACATTATGATTTGAATTCTCTATTATATCATCTACCCTCTCTATTACTTCCTGGTCATCAGAAATATAGGTAACAGTATATGGAACCTCAATCTTATGGTTTTCATCTACAAAATACCTAAGGGAGCTTACTGTACCAAAGGAAGTTATGCAGGTAGTTATCAACACTGCTACTGCTGCAAAGGTCCTGTAGTTGTCCTTTATTCTAAAGGCTATATTAGAAAAGCTTATAATATTTGTGCCTTTATATAGAAACTTCTTTCTCCTTATAAAATACCTTATAATCATAGATAAAAAGGAGCCAAACAGCCAATAGGTGCCTATGATAACCAGAATTACCGTCCATAAAAGTGCTTTTCCAAACCCGAACCTGCCATAATTTACTGCAATATAATATGCAATACCTATGACTACTAATGATGCAATGCCTTTCAAATAATTGACTTTTGGAAGCTCCTCTGCCTTCTTCAATGTATTCATCAAATCAACCAGGTTAGTTCTTATGATGTCTATATATCCCTTAAGAAATGTTATAAATAGAATAACTGAATACACAATTACAGTCTCCACAATAGCTTTTCCTGATATGAAGAAGTCAATTCTCATATTCAGCAAAGCTGCTTTTGCAAGCAACATGAGAAACAATTTGCTGAACAACATCCCAAGTAGCAAACCAATTAACAAAGACATTATCCCCAATAGCAATCCCTCTGATGCAAATATAAAGGCAATTTTATAATTGTCAATTCCCATGAAGGCATATATTCCTATTTCCTTTTTTCTTTGATTTAGAAAGAAATTGCTGGAGTACATAATGAAAAATATAAGGAACAATATCATAAGCAAGGATGCAGTTACTGATGAACTCTGTACATGTATGGTTAAATTACTTGTTTCTCGGAACTGAGGGTTGTATCTCATGGATACAAAATTATAATAGGTAGCCACTGAAAAAACCATTGCCATCAGATACATTCCATAGGTCTTTATATTCCTTCTGAAACTCATAAAAGTCAGTTTAAATGAGCTCACCTATGCCACCTCCCATAGACCCTACAAAGTCTATAATTCTCCTGAAGAACTCTTTTCTTGTAGAATCCTTATCCAATCTTGCATGGATTTTTCCATCCTTTAAATACAATATTCTCTTACAGTAGCTGGCTGCAAAGGCATCGTGGGTAACCATTATAATAGTGGTATTTAAGTCCTCATTCATCTTCAGAAGACATTGCAATAACTCCTGTGAAGACTTGGAGTCCAGAGCTCCAGTAGGCTCATCGGCAAAAACTATGGATGGCGATGTTATAAGGGCTCTGGCTGCTGCTACCCTTTGCTTTTGCCCTCCTGACAGCTGATAGGGATATTTTTTAAGATGGTCCTTTAATCCAAAAAAACTGCCTAACTTCTCCACCTTCTCTTTAATTTCCTTTACATTTACATTTGATAGTGCCAATGGTAATGCTATGTTATCCTGAACAGACATGTTGTCCAAAAGATTAAAGTCCTGAAATAAAAACCCAATGTTATTTCTCCTGAATATTGAAAGCTCTCTATTTTTCATAGTTAAAATGTCCTTACCCTCATAATATATGTTTCCCGATGTAGGCCTATCAATTGTAGATAATACATTTAAAAGAGTAGTCTTGCCTGCCCCCGATGGGCCCATTATTCCCAGGAATTCCCCTTTGTATACCTTTAGGTCAATACCGTCTAAAGCTGTAAAGGTAATTCCCTTTGAACCATATTCCTTTCTTAGGTTCTTTGTTTCAAGTACTATTTCCATATAATCCCCTCCAACTTCATTAGAAAATTCTCTCCTATGAAAGAGAGAATTTATTCTTTACCTATATTCTAGCTCCTTTAAAAGCTTCATTCCATCACTTAAGGTGACAATAGTAATATTATTATTACATTTTTGTCACTTTTAGATAATCTGATAGCTTGTAAAATATTATTCTGAATTCAGTGTATTTGGATACTTGAGAGGATACTTCAATACTAAAGTTCAGCTGGTCTGCAATCTTTTTACATATATAAAGCCCCATGCCTGTAGATTTAGGTGTCTTCCTGCCATTTTCCCCTGTAAATCCTCTATCAAAAATCCTGTTTATATCCTTTTCAGGTATGCCCATTCCATTATCCCATATGGAAAGAATTACGCTTTCATCAGTTTCCTTTCCATGTATTTTAACTTTTCCATGGGTATCCACGTATTTACAGGCATTGTTGATTATCTGCTCTATTACATAATAAGCCCACTTTCTATCAGTGAAAATATTGAAATCCAGATTGTCCATTTCCAGTTCAATTTTTTTGGATATAAATGAATTCATGTTGCTTTTTACTACGCTTTTAACCAGGCTGCTTAAGCTAACCTCTTCCACTATAAAATCCTGATTGTAGCTGGAGGCTCTGCTCATATGGAGTACCTGATTCACAAGAAAGCTAATTCTTTCTGTTTCCCGTATTAACTCCTTAGATAAATCATACTGACCTTCATCTTCCAATTTATCAGCTATAAGTTCACAGACTGACAAAGGAATCTTTATTTCATGAACCCATTTTGTTATGTAATCATTTATTTCCTCCAGATTCTTTCTAAGCTCCTCTGTCTCCTTTTGCTTCTCTTTATTCTTTATATCTATGATATCCCTGATTAATTTTTGTTCCATTTTGTTTCCCTCTGGGGCAAAGCTGTCAATATTTTCTCCAAGTTCCATAGCCCTCTTCAGCTCTTTATATGTATTTCTCCATTTTACATATCCTATGGTCAAAAACACTATGGATATAGAGAAAAATAGTAAATTCAAGTAGATAATATCCAGCAATGATTTATTTATATCTGTACTGCTTATCAATATCAGGTCCATTATGAGAATCATCAGGAAGAAGAATAAAATTGGCCTATATAAGTCCTTTAGATATTTGAACAAAGTCATGGTATCATATACCCCTGTGATTTTTTGGTTACTATTAGATTCTTTAATCCAATATCCTCTAATTTGCTTCTAAGCCTGTTTACATTTACTGTTAGAGTGTTTTCGCTGATGAAGTACTCGCTTTCCCACAGGACTCTCATAATCTTGTCCCTGGACACAATCTTCCCTCTGTTTCTCATAAGGAGCTGAAGTATTTTGAATTCATTTTTGGTAAGCTCTATAGTTTTTCCATTATATGTGAGGGTTCCATCGTTAATATTTAGAATGGCTCCTTCACATTCAATTATCTGTTCGTCAACCTGTCCATAGGAATAGGCTCTTCTAATAAGCGCCTGCATTTTTGCCAGTAGAATATCCATGGAGAATGGCTTGGTTACATAATCATCTCCACCCATGTTGACTGCCATTACTATATCCATATTGCTATCCCTTGAGGAGAGAAATATTATTGGAACCTTGGATATATCCCTAATCTTTTTGCACCAGTAAAAACCGTCAAAATATGGCAGGTTTATATCCATTATGACCAGATGGGGATTGTGCTTTGCAAACTCCTTTAGTACATCTTCAAAGTCTTGGACGGCAATCCCTTCAAAATTCCACTTGGAAATTCCCTCTTTTATGCTATTGCAAAGGGCTTTATCATCTTCCACTATGAGTACCTTATACATAGTACCACCTCTGTTTGTATTTACCTACCATTAAACACCTTTAAAAAATTCTTCTGATTTTTTATGTTAACATAGCCATGTTTCTCATAAAATCTATGAGCATTCAATCTTTCAAATCTAGATGTAAGTGTTATTCCACTATATCCCTTTTCTTTTGCCCAACATTCCAGCTTATTTATCAGCATATTGCCAACACCGATATTTCTATACTTTTCTTTAACTACAAAACCCATAATTTTTACTAAAGGATCAGAGCAAAGCAACTCATATGGGCTTCCATGAATATAGCCTATTACTTCATTACCCCGTTGAGCAACAAAAACAACATCCTTTGTGTTTTCTATTATATATGCAATTCTATCCTTGACTTTTTCCAGTGGATAAAAATATCCTAACTCCTGATTTAATAAAAATATATCATAATAATCTGTTACTTTTATTTCTCTAATATGTATTTCTCCCATTTCCATTCCTCCTTAATGTTTGTATTGACGCACCGGGCTGCTTTAATCCACTAAAAATCAATTTCTATCTCTACAATATAATGAATGCAATAATTTTGTTGCTTAAATGCTAAATATGCCAGCTATACAAAAAATAACTCCAATTACTCTATGAAATATCAGAGCTCCCTCACTTGGCTCTGAATCCTTTATTTTCCACCCTATTTCCAAATACCAGGCTGCCCTTGGAAAGAAAATATTGAACAACCCAATGAGGATAAGAAAAAACCACATAACAATTCCCCCTCCTATCATACCTTTCCTTCTTCTATATTTCTTCTATATATCGTATTAACTTTGTAACCATCATAATTTTCATCACCAATCCTATGCAATAAATATTACCTCATTTCTTTCTTTGCTAATAGCTACAAGGCTTAATGTGCCATGATTCCATTTAAATGATCCCTCTACCTCACTATCATCCATTTTCCCTGTCCACTTTGCAACCTGTAAAAAATGATGGATATACCTATTTATGGAATCTGAATCAGCTTCAAATTTTAACTTATAGCTTTTACTACCCATCATAAAAGCAGGGCTATATCTAAATACGATGTTTTTCCCATTGTCAGGGATTTTCTCGGGAAAATGAGATATCAGCGAATTTTCAGAATATCCATTAAGCTTCAAAAAATATTAATCCTTCTAAATAATAGGGTTCAACTGCTCTTATAGTAACAAATAAATAAACTGCAACAAATAACAAAAAAGATATTATTGTAACTATGGCAGGAAATTTCGCATTTCTCAATGAAAAAGACCTCTTGTTTATATCCATAATATCCCCTCAATAGAAACATATTCTACTGGACACTATATCCCCGTCAATATCTATTAACACTGCCCCTATGGGTGTTGTTAATTTAAGTGTATCTATTTGCAGTTATAATCTTTTTTACTTCTTCTACTGGCAAGACACTGGCAAAACGCTTATTCCAGATATTAAAATTATAAAACTCATAAAGCTTTTGCCCAGATAAATACTCATTATCAAAGGTAGTATTTGTTTCCTCTGGAATTATTACATTAAACCCATACTCAAATGCACTTTTGCAGGTAGCGTCAATGCAATATTCAGTTTGAATTCCCACCAATATAATTGTATCTATGCTTTTACTTTCTAAATACTGTTTTAATCCTGTTTTATAAAATGCACTGTTATAGCTCTTGTTGAAAATCTTATCTCCACTATTTGGAGCTATTTCACTGTATATTTCCAATTCATCAGTTCCATTTTCCAGCTGATTGTATTTTTTGGCAACATGACGTATGTATATTACTTCTATTTCATTATCTCTTGCGGCTGAAATAAGCTCTTTTATATTATCAATTACTTTTTGCTTATTATATAGTTCTCCTCTAATGAATTCCGTTTGAACATCTACCACCAATAAAGCACACTTATTCATAATCCTTTACCCCCTATATACTTTGTAATACTCACCCTATGTATTATGTCGGCTAAATTCAATACAAGTGAATAGAAGCAATTCTATTTGAATATATACATTTATCTATTCTACAAATATTCTTAACATCCTTCTTTTTATAAATCTATATAGTTATTCCGCTTTTAATAACCCTTTTTAAATCACAAAAATATTTTTTAAAAGTTGTTGACAAAATGAATCAAAGGTTATAATATATATTTAAATATTTCATACTTTATCGCTTAAAAGCGTTGAAGGAGAGAAACACATCCCAGATTATTTATAGAGAGTCGGGAAGGGTGGAAACCGATAGTAACAGGATGTGATATATACACTCCCGAGCTGATTTGCTGAAAAGGGAACCTAAGTAGGCAAATCCGAAAGCCCATCGTTACAGGGGATAGGACTGTCAGGTCTGATTTTGAGTGATGACTTATTGTCATAATTAGGGTGGTACCGCGGAGAATCTTTCGTCCCTATGAGTATAGCTATAGGCTATATTGATAGGAACGAAAGATTTTTTTATTACCTTTAGTAAAATTAAAGGAGGAAGTTAAATGAAAAAGAATGTTATAAGTAAATTATTAACTATATTTTTAATAAGCATTGTTTTATTAAGTGGCTGTAGTTCAAAAGAAAGTCAGACAACAGTCGACAAAAAAGCTATTACAATTGGTATAAGCCAGTTGGCAGAACATCCTGCACTGGATGCTGCCAGACGAGGATTTGAAGATGGGCTGAAGGAACTTGGAATTGAAGCTGATATAGAGTATCAAAATGCTCAGGGAGATATCCCAACATCCTTAAGCATAGCTCAAAAATTTGTAAAGGATGGAGTGGATTTAATATTTGCCATAGCAACATCGGCAGCGCAAAGTGCTAAACAGGCAACTGATGAAATTCCAATAGTATTTAGTGCAGTTACAGACCCCGTTGAGGCTGAACTTGTAAAATCAATGGACTCTCCAGGAGGAAATATAACAGGAACTTCTGATGAAAGCCCAATGGATAGACAACTAAAGCTATTTAAAGAAATAGACAGCAGCATAAAAAAAGTTGGAATAGTTTTTAATACCAGTGAACCTAACTCGCAGGTTCAGGTAAAAAAAGCAAAGGAACTAGCAGCTACCCTGGGCTTGGAAATAGTTGAAGTAGGAATAAATACAATTAATGATATTCCTCAGGCTGTTGATTCTATTATAAAAAAAGTTGATGCTATATACACAATTACTGACAACATGGTAGCTTCTGCTATTAACGTGGTAGCGGAAAAGGCTATTGAAAACAATATGATTACTGTAGGGGCAGAAGAATCCCATGTTACAGGTAGCATACTTATAACTGACGGTATCAGCTATTATGAACTTGGTAAGCAATCAGCAAAAATAGCCAAGGAAATACTAATAGACGGAAAATCTCCTTCTGTAATTCCTGTAGAAACTGCTGTTAACACAAAAAAAGTATATAACGAAGAAACATTAAATGCTTTAGGATTGGATATAAACAATGAGGTATTCAAGGATGCTGAGAAAATAGCAAAGTAATTAGCTTTGGAGGTGCAAGATGAATTCACTAATTATAACATCTATAGAACAGGGATTAATATTCGCAGTATTGGCAATGGGGATATTCATAACATACAAGATACTGGATATGGCAGACCTTTCTGTTGAGGGAACATTCCCCTTTGGAGCCTTTATATTTGCAAAACTTGTCTCTACGGGAGTTAACCCTTTTATTAGCACCATACTTGCATTTGGTATTGGTTCATTGGCAGGCCTTATGACAGCTGTGTTATTTATAAAGCTAAAGATAAAACCTCTATTGGCAGGCATTTTGACAATGACCACCCTTTACTCTATTAACCTGAGAATCAACGGAAAATCAAATATACCTCTTTTTAACTTTGAATCAGTATTTGATATAGGACCTGCTTTACTGATATTAGTCGTTACAGTTATGGCAATTAAAATAACACTGGATCAGTTTTTAAAAACAGAAATAGGATATCTGCTGATAGCTACAGGGGACAATGAATCTCTCGTAAAGTCCCTTGGAGCTAATTCCAATAAATTTAAGACCATTGGCCTTATGCTATCAAATGGCTTAATAGCTTTCAGCGGAGCGCTGATGGCTCAATATCAAGGGTTTGCAGATATTTCAATGGGAACAGGTATTATTGTAATAGGTCTTGCATCTATCATAATAGGAGACACAATAAAGAAAGATTCAAGCATTTTCAATAGTACAACAAGAGCAATACTAGGAGCTATTATCTATAAAATAATAGGTGGCATAGCAATTGATCTAGGTTTGTCACCTAATGATTTAAAGGCAATAAGTGCAATTATAGTCATACTGTTTATAGCTTATAACAATTTGGCATCTGATTTTTTAGCATCAATAAAGAATAAAGGAGAAAAGAAATATGCTAACAATACAAGGATTATCGAAAAAGTTTTACAAAGGCACTGAAAATGAAATAGAGGTATTTAATAATTTCAACCTATATATAGAAGAAAATAAATGTACTGCAATAATAGGGCCTAACGGATGTGGCAAGAGCACTCTTCTTAACATACTGGCTGGAAGTATTTTGCCTGATTCAGGAAGAATAATATTAAATGGCGAAGACATATCAAATCTAAGCGAAGAAAATAGGTCAAGGCTTATTGGAAGAGTATATCAGGATCCATCTATGGGTGTTTCCCCCAGCTTGACCATATTGGAAAACATGTCCCTGGCAGATAAAAAAGGAGAGAAATTTACCTTAAGAAGACTGGTTAAGAAAAATACTATAGATAAGTGCGTAGAAATACTGAAAAGCCTTGATTTAGGACTCGAACATAAATTAAATACTAAAGTAAAGTATCTGTCCGGCGGGCAGAGGCAATCCCTGTCCCTTATTATGGCTACTATGAAGCATCCTGATTTGCTGCTATTAGATGAGCACACAGCAGCTTTAGACCCTAAAACTTCATATATAATAATGGAAAAGACCAAGGAACTGATTGATAAATATAAAATTACTACTATTATGATATCTCACAATATGAAGGATGCCATCAGATATTCCGACAGAATAATTATGCTTAACAAAGGTAAAATAGTACTGGATAAGCCTAGCAAAAACACTGCTGAAGAAGAATTAATTGAAATATACAGAACCAAGCTATTTGAGCAAATTGCATAATAAGCAAAAATCCTCAAGGGTTTAATTACCCTTGAGAATTGCTTATAATTATTAGATGCTAAATATCCCCACTATACATAGAATAACTCCCATTATTCTATGAAATATCAGAGCCCCATCACTTGATTCTGAGTCCTTTATTTTCCACCCAATTTCCAAATACCAGGCTGCTTTTGGAAAGAAATAACCATGTTTTTTGTAATCTTTTTCATATCCTCTTAGTAAAGATTATCTCTAAAGGCTCATTTTTCAATAGCAAACTGCCCGAATCCTTATATCCCAGCTTTCTGTAAAAATGCTGTGCCTGTTCATTTGATAAAGTGGATGTCATAACCAGATCATATCCCTTGTTCTTCATTTCACTTTCCCAGAACCTGACCAGTTCTTTCCCTATTCCCTTATTTCTATAGTCTTCATCTAGATAAATCATATTCATAAATGGAATGTTGTCCCAGAAGTAGCCATATCTTAACCAGCCAATAATTTGGTTTTTCTGATTCTTTACTACTATTATCTCCTTCTCTTTTAGCTTATTTTTTATTAAATGCTTTGATACATACCTATCATTATCAAATATAAACTGAAAGTCTGATTCACTTGCATATTCAATTTTCATTCTTAACACTCCCGCTTTTTATAATCAATTGTAAAACAATGCTTTTGCCTGTTACAATACTCCTGTTTTTCTATATTTATTTTATATAATATTCTATATTTTCTCGTCATACTCCTTCTTGTTCGGGCAAGATTTTCCTAAATACCTTAATACTAGATAAATATTCAAGTCTAATAACTGCATTATCCATTACCTGATTGACATAATCTTTAGAATATGAAAAAATTATTATATGATTATTGGCTGGTGATAATATGAGCATACCTGAACACTTAAGGGAAAAGATTCAATCAATACCTGAAAAACCAGGTATATACAAGATGAAGGATTCCCATGGAGATATAATATACATAGGTAAAAGCAAATGCTTAAATAAAAGGGTAAAATCTTATTTCCAATCAACCCATGAATGGGAAAAGATAAAGAGACTTGTTTTCAACATTCAGGATATAGATATAATAGTAACAGACACCCACCTAGAAGCCCAACTATTGGAATGTGCAATGATAAAGAAGTACAAGCCTATTTACAATTCTCAGTTTGCAAGGGATAAAAACTATGTCTATTTAAAAATTGAGGACAATGGAGAAAAACCCTTATCCATCACATATAACAAAGATGGAACATATACATTTGGTCCATATAGAAGCAAGTATTACATATATGACCTTATAGATCTATTAACAAAGCTATACCCCATAAAAAAATCGGGAAATTCCTTTGAGTTTGATTACAATCCCCTTCCTGTTGCCATGAATGAAAAAGAATTTCAGGAAAACAGGCTGAGCTTAATAAATTTATTCTCAAATATGGACTCATTGAAAGTTTTTCTTGATATATTAAAGGCTAAAATGGAAGAGGCTTCACTAACCCTTCATTTTGAGAGAGCATCACAGCTCAGAGATATATATTTATGTTTAGAGCAGCTGTATAACTCTCAAAATAACAACATAACAAAGGACAAGGAAATAATAATGGGTGAAAAAATTGATGATGGTTATAAGCTATTCTATATATCCGATGGAAATTTGATATTGAAGAGGAAATTTAAGGAGATATCCATTGAGGATGTTAAGGATTTCATAAACAGAGCTAATATATTAAAGAAAAACAGGGTATCGAATAAAAGTGAAAAGAGCATAATGGATTTTAAGTCCATAATAAATATGGAATTAAAAAGCAGCTATTATAGAATTGTTGACGAAGAATTCAACGTCCATGAGTTCATTAAAGGCCTTATAAAATTATAGCAGGATGGCAGATGCCATCCCTTTATTTTTGTTGCCATACCTGTAGAATTGCCCACATACCCAATAAAAAGCTTATTACATTAGCAGTTATTGCATAGAGTATTCGCCTTCTAATGGAATGCTCCTTAAGATACTTTTTATATAATTTGGATTCAATAATTAGAATCCCTATTTCAAAGGGTATGTATAACAGAAATGCAGCCATTGAGCCTGCAAAATACATAGCGCTAAAAACTATTAGGGTAAGAAGAATCTGAGTGAATAAGTTCACCATAATAAAGGGCTTCCAGTTTTTTCTTAGGCTAAAGCGAAATAGAATCAACATTATTCCTTCAACTATCAGGGTGGCAGTAAAGGTCATTGTGAACTGCTTTATATAAGAGAGCGAAGCTGAAGCTTCCCATATTTTATTCTTAGCATAATCATAATATACAGTGCTTTCAAAGGCCTTTCTTTTAATGTCTTCTGATACAGTAACCTTCCCTGACTTTTCCACCAATATGACCTTAAACCTTTCAGGTGTTCCTACATAGCTGAACTTATGGACCATAGTGTCTCCTTCCCTTACACCTGTCAATTTCCCGAAAAGAGGCGCTTTGGTACCAGTAACCAGTGCAGGTCTCCATCCGTCCTCATTGTACTCCCTTAAAATGCTTATCATGTTTTCATCATATTCATCATCTTCTCTTATATTTGAATAAGTACTTTTTTTATCATAATCTATAAGCAAGTCTAAATAGTATTCATCCTCAGGTGGATTTAAAACAATTAACTTAATGATAGGCTTAGGTCCCACGTCTGCACAGGCTGTAAACGGCAATAGCAAAACTATTGATAAAGCTATTAAAATAACTTCTGCTGATTTTTTCATATTAGCTTCCTCCTGATTATATATTTGCAGTATTAATTCTACAGAATATATTTAAAATCCTCTAATTTATTATCTGTTTATTGTTTTAAAAATGGGTATAAGTACATTGAAAAAACCTCCATTTCATTATTAAAAGGGATGGTTGCAAGCCATCCTTCTTTAATTTAAAACTCTAAAGGGTATTATAAAGGCTATTACAATAATTAATAATATAAAGAAAGATGGTGAGTTTATGACTGATTTATTAAATAAAAAATGCATTCCATGTAGTGTTGGTGCTCCTACTCTAGAAGAAGATGAAATATCAGAACTTATGAAATCCCTGAAGGAAGGCTGGGAAGTAGTAGATAATAAAAAGCTTAGGAAAGCCTATAAATTCAAAAACTTCAAAGAGGCATTGGGCTTTACTAACAAAGTAGGTGCTATAGCCGAAAAGGAAGGTCATCATCCTGATATATATCTTTCCTGGGGAAAGGTAGTCATTGAGCTATGGACTCACAAAATAGGAGGCCTTCACGAAAATGATTTCATACTTGCAGCAAAGATTGATGAGTTAAATTAGGTCATCTGGCATTTAATTTGCCAGATGTTTTTATGTATATTTGACTTATGCTATGTAATAATGTATATTTAACTAGGATAAATAGACTAATATGCACAAAGGAGAGATACTTTGAAAGCAGTAATTTTTGACATGGACGGCGTAATAATCAATAGTGAGCCTTTGCACCAAAAAGTTGAAAGGGAGATAGTGGAAGAACTAGGCGGAAAATTAAGCGACGATGATGTTGCATCTTTTGTCGGGGCAACAGATTACAGCATGTGGAGTAAAATAAAAGAAAAGTTTAACTTAGAGCTTTCAGTAGAGAAATTAATAGAAATCAAAAAGGAAAGATTTATGAAAGAAATTGATGAAATTCAGTTAGTTCCTAATTTCATGAATTTTATGCTTACCTTACACAAAGAAGGATATCTAATGGCCATAGCTTCATCTAATAACAGGAGAATTGTAGATGCAATTGTAAACAGATTTGAACTATATAAATATATGAAATTTGTAATTAGCGGTGAGGAAGTAAAAAGAAGCAAACCAGATCCAGAAATATTCCTAACCGCAGCTAAAAAGATGAATGTAACTCCTTCTGATTGCATAGTCATAGAGGATGCAACCAATGGAGTGAAAGCTGCAAAAGCTGCAGGAATGAAATGCATAGGGCTAAAAAATGCCTATACCGGAAATCAGGATTTATCTGAAGCAGATTTAATTATTGAAAATTTCAATGAACTAAATTTGGATACTCTAAAAAGCTTATAAATAAAGGGAAGGCTTTTATGCCCCCCCTTAAACTATATTTCTTGCCATTAATGCTCCACCTATGGAACCTGCATATCTAGCCAGCGAGCTAGTACTTACCCTTTGGTTAAGGCTTTTGGATAAAAGCTCAATAAATGGATCCAATTCACAAAGGCCACCAGTTAAATATATTTCACCCTTTATTCCTTGTTTATTAAGAAGGGTCTTGATACGACCAATTATGGAATTTAATACACCTCGTGCAATATCCTCCCTTTTAGCCCCTCTTCCAATAAGGCTTATTACCTCAGATTCAGCAAACACAGTACACATGCTGGTTATGCTTATATCCCTTCCCTTTAGTGCCATTTGGCACATATCAATTAGAGATACCCCCAGGGTATTTGCCATAAGCTCCAGAAAACGGCCTGTACCTGCTGCACATTTGTCATTCATTATAAAACTGGTAACCTTACCCTCTTCAACTGTAATTACCTTAGTATCCTGGCCACCTATATCTATAACTGTCGTCATATGGCTGCCTGTCAGGAAATATGCCCCTTTGCCATGGCAGGTTATTTCTGTTACAGTCTTATGAGCATAGGGAACTGATACCCGTCCATAGCCCGTTGCAACTATTCTTGCCTTTTCTATATCAATGCCTTCCTTTTCAAGCCTTTTCCTAATAATATTTGAAGTCTCCACACTGCTCCATCCTGTAGGCATTACAAAATTAAGCTTAAGCTCTTCATCATCAAGTACAGATACCTTTGAGGCAGTTGACCCTATATCTATTCCTATATAGTGCATGCTATCACGCCCTTTATCGTCTATTCTAATGTATATAAACCTTTAATCTCTATCGAGTTTTCTTCAATCAATGCCTTTATGCTTTCCTCATCTTCCTTATTGTACATGATAGATATGCCACAGCAGGATGAAAGCTTTCTAGGAGTAGGTGATATAACATATTTTATCTTGTTTGCCTTTAATAATGATTCCAGTTTAAGCCCCTGACTATAGTTGGGAAAGAGAATATAATTCTTTTCCAACTATATCATCTCCAGGAATGCCTCTACTCTTGTCTTTATTTGTCCTGCGTCTTCTTCAGAGTAGTCAGTTTCAATATTTAATAGTGGTATGTTCTTTTCCTTCAGTGCCTTTTCAACCTTTCCATATTCAATTGCGTAGGTATGGCAGAATGACAGATTATAGTATATTACTCCATCAACATCATATTCTTCCGCATATCTTAAAATATCGTCTATCCTTCCTCTATTGGGGGTAAAGCATGCACAGTTTATATTCATATATCTGTCTGCAAGGTTCCTTACAAGGTCATCAATTGTATCTCCTTCACTGGATACTTCATTTTCAAAATATCTGGTTCCTGTACATGTTTCTTCAACAACAACCTCTGCACCCAACCCTTCAATTATTGAATGCAGTTTCCAGTTTGGTACAGCCATAGGAGTTCCTGTTATCATTATTCTCTTCATGCCATTAGCATTAGGAGTTTTTACTCTATCTTCCAGCTCATCACACAGTTCATTTGTCTTCTCTATGAATCTTTCTATATCATCCATAAATGCAATCTGACTTACCAGCAATGCATCAAGGCCACTAATTGGTGAAGGTATATTCTTTCTTAAATCGTATAGCCTCTTTAGAGCTCTTCTCTTTCTATTGCATAGGTCTATGGTCTCCCTCAGCCTTTCAACTGTTATCTTATTTCCAGTTAATTCTTCCATCTTCTTTATGAACAGCTTTATTTCATCCTGCCACTCTTCATAGTTCTTTTCCCTTTTCATCTGAGGAAGCTCCATTATATGTACTGGCACATATTCTTCCATTATTTCATATGCCTTCTTCTTTCCATCGCAAGTTGTCTCTCCTACAATCATATCGCAGGATTGAAAATATGGACAGGTACGGCTTACTTTAGCCCCTACAAATGCCTTAACCAATGGACATAGATTTCTTGGCAATACTTTTTCCCCGTCTGCAATCCAGAATTGACTTCCTGAGCAAAGCCCAACACCTACTGCACCAGCTGCAAGTATTACTTCATCAGGGACGAATACACAAAAGGTTCCTATAACTTTTTTCCCATTATTCTTTTCTTCCTGTATTTCCTGTATTCTGGCTCCATGAACTTCTGCCAGTGCATAGTTAAAGTAGTTCATTGCATCTGGCCTGTTTTCCTGACTAAGGTAAATATCCCCAAATGCTTGAGGCAATGCTTCACAAAGAACATCATGTTTCTCTAAATCCATACCTAAATTCTTCCACATGTCTCTATAATCGCCCATTATTATTCCTCCTTGTTAATCAATTCACTAAAAATTATATCATCAAGGAATCTAATAAAGAACGATTATAGAAATATTTGATGGATGCACAACAATCCATAAAAAAGATATATGCCTGGCATATAAGATAGGAGAACCGTCCCCCTGTCTTTACCTGTCTTATATTCTCTTACTTAAATAATACTTAACCAGTTCCATTACAACAAATATAAAAGCTATAAAGCACGATACATAATCAGACAACTCACCATTTCCTTTAACAATGGAAACAAACCATATTATAATAAGGGCTGCAAATACAATGTTGTTAGTGATATAAGCTGCTCTATCTCTAATAAATACAAGCCTTTCATCCTTTTCTAACTGCTTTTCCTTCTCCTTAATCTTAGGATATTTTTTGTATTGATAAAGATCATAAAGTGACCTGCCTATAACCAAAAATATAAGTCCAAATATTTCTCTTGAATAACTTTTTTTATAGCCAAGTGCGTCATATAATATTGTACCTAGCAAATAAGCAACTCCTCCCATAATAAAAGCTTTAATTTTTTGCTGCCTTATTTTATCTTCCATCATCATCCTCCTCTTCATATATGAAAATATCCTCTATGGGCATTCCAAAATAGTGAGCTATTTTAAAAGCCAAAAGAATCGAAGGATTATACCTCCCGTTTTCCAGTGAACTAATTGTCTGCCTGGATACCCCAAGAATATCTGCCAGTTCCTCTTGACTAATGCCCCTTATAGCTCTAATCTCCTTTAACCTGTTTTTCATTTTATAAACACCTCATATGTAAAGCTTCCTTTACATATATATTATCCACTTTATTCCTTTTTGTCAAGCAAGCTTTACATAAATATATTGGTAATCCATTATGATAAAAGCTCCTCTTGAGTCATTAATAAATAATAACTGTCATTATGCTTATTTGAAACTTGTTCTTTGATACATGGATTTTATATCTGTAGGGTTTTATATCTAAACATATTTATTAAAAAGATAAGGATGGTAAATCCATCCTTATCTTTGCAGTTTAATATTTCTCTTTATATATGGATACTCTATATACTCCTGTCCCTCTATATATAGTTCGCCGGGTATTAGATATTCATCAAAATGGTCTTTATTCATATCCATCCTTTCAAATTGCTCCTTGCTTAAGGTTATATTCTGTCTAAAGACGAAGTAGTGATATTCATCTGACCATAACTTGCTTTCCAGATCCTTTACCTTGCCTTTTGAATCCCTAATTTCATATTCCAATGGTGTACCACTAAAGTAATAATCCCTTTTAATGGGAACATCTTCTTCTCCATCTTTAATATATGTTGTTTCATCTATTCTCAGATATAAATAGGTTTTTATATATTTCCTATTCCAGCTTCTATCTTCCTTAACCATTATCTCTGTACTATCTTCACTGTATTTTATACCCTCAATGGTAATTCTACTATTCTGGTATTTTATAACCTGTGGAAGATTATCCCAATCTATATTATACTTTTCAAGGCCTCCCATAGTATATGTGCAGGTGTTTACTATTATTTCGATATCAGATGGGTCTTCGAGATAAAGGCTTTGGATATCAAACTCCCTATTTACAAACCCATAGCTTCTATATGCCATGCTTCCTCCCCTGCTTAA
>Ga0134095_1000624_pt1 | contig 32469 bp, 26 predicted proteins | sample 6_2taG_FD_94449 | JGI IMG/M metagenome (GOLD analysis project Ga0134095, IMG submission 94449) | Switchgrass degrading microbial communities from high solid loading bioreactors in New Hampshire, USA - 6_20_20_110_A2 metaG | ecosystem: Engineered > Bioreactor > Semi-continuous > Anaerobic >... | reverse complement strand
TGGTCACCTTGACGTCGACCATCAGGTTGCCATAGACCTTGCCGAGGCGCACCATCGCCGCCGTGCTGAGCATGTTGAGCACCATTTTCTGCGCGGTCCCGGCTTTCAGACGCGTGGACCCGGCCAGCACTTCCGGCCCCACCACCACCGGGATCGCGATCTGCGCCAGATCGAGCATCGGCGCGGGATCGTTGCAGGAGATCGCAACGGTCAGCGCGCCGATCGTATTGGCGTAGTCCAGCGCGCCGAGCACGTAAGGCGTCCGCCCGCTGGCTGCGATGCCGACCACGGCGTCGCGCTCGCCAGCATTCACCGCTTCGAGATCGCGCTTTCCCGCGTCGCGATCATCTTCTGCCCCCTCGACGGCCTGCGTCAGCGCGATCTCGCCGCCCGCGATCAGGCCGATCACCAGCCCCGGCTCGACGCTGAACGTCGGAACGCACTCGACCGCGTCCAGCACGCCGAGGCGGCCGCTCGTCCCCGCGCCGACGTAAATCATCCGCCCGCCCGCGCGCAATCGCTCGACAATCGCGTCGACGGCCTGCGCGATCCGTGGCAGCGCGCCGCGCACAGCCGTCGCGACGGTCGCGTCCTCGGCATTCATGGCGGTGACGATCTCTAATGCGGAATAGCTGTCGAGCGCGGTGGTACGCGGGTTGGATTCTTCGGTCAGCATCGTCACGGTTCAGTCCTCATGGGATACGGTTTCGGAAGAAGTCAAGTGCTCGCGGGCCAGCAACACGGCGCCCATCACCGGCGGATACTGCGCGACCGGCCGCGCGGGCAAGTCCAGCCGGGCGCACAGCGCCGCGCTGAGCGGGTTGTCGGCGCTCAGCAAGCCGCCCGCGAAGGCGATCGCCGGATGCCGCATGTTGAGCGCGCGGATCACCGCATTGGCAGCCTGCGCGAGCTCATCCGCCGCGCGAGCTACGAGGCTGCGCGCCACAGCATCCCCCGCTTCTGCAGCGTCGAGCACATGCCCCGCCAGCCGCGCGATCGCCGGAGTACGCGGCTCGTCGACGCGGTACAGCCAGGGGATCAGGTCGCGGGCGTCGGACAGGTTCAGTTCGCGCAGCAGGCGATCGGTCAGCACGGTAGCCGGGCCGCGTCCATCCGCCGCGCGGACGACCGCGCGCAACCCTTCCAGCCCGAGCCAGCCGCCGCTGCCCTCGTCGCCGAGCAAATAGCCCCATCCGCCGACCAGCTTGCTCCGCCCGCGCTGGTTCACGCCATAGGCGAAGCTGCCGGTCCCGGCGAGAACCAACACGCCCCGCCGCCGTCCTAGCGCGCCAACCAACGCAATCTCGTAATCGGCGCTCGGCACGATCAGCGCGCCGGGCGTCACTGCACGAACCACCTCGCGCAGCCACTCGGCGGAATGGCTCGCCGCCGCGCCCGCCACGCCAATTCCGACCGCGGCGACCTGCCGAGGCGCGACGCCTGCTGCGTCGAGCGCGGCGCGCAACGTTCCCCGGATCGACTCGGCGGCTGCCTCACGCCCGATCGCGCTGGGGTTGGCCGCCCCGCCTTCGGACTGCGCGGCGACGTCCAGCGCGGGCGTCGCAACCGCGACGCGCACAGTGCTTCCGCCGCCGTCGATGCCGACGAGGAAGCGAGGTCCAGTCATGCGCCGCCCCACGTCCGCCGTAGCAGCGAGACGTAGTTCGCGCCAGGCGTGATCTGCCCGAGCACGCTCGCGTGGCGCGCGCCGGTCAGTGCGGGGTGCGTGCCGGGCCGGTGATGCCATGTTTCATGCGCCAGCAGCGCGAAGACGAGCGCCTCTTTGTTGAAGCTGTCCACGCCAATGTCTTCGTGTGTTTTCACTTCGGCGGGCACCAGACGCTGCCGCAGCATGGATACCAGCAGCGGATTGCGCGCCCCACCGCCGCCGAGGATCACCTCATGCACCGGCGCGGGCGCGAAGCGTTGGTACGCGTCCGCAATGGTGGCGGCGGTCAGCGCGGTAAGCGTCGCCAGGATGCTCGCGTCGTCGAGGCCGCGCGCGCGTCCCTCGGTCAGCAGATCAGCCGCCATCTCCGGGCTGAACAACTCGCGGCCGGTCGTCTTGGGCGGGCGCCGCTCGTAATACGGGTGGCGCATCAGCTCCGCCAGCCAGCCTTCGTCCACCGTGCCCTGCGAGGCGAGCGCAGCATCCCGGTCGTAATGCGTCGCGCCGCCAGTGATCTGCTCGACTGCGCTATCAAGCAGTGCGTTCCCCGGCCCGGTGTCGAACGCCAGCGGCGCGCTGGTCGTGTCGCTCAGCGGCGGCAGGAAGGTGACGTTGCCGATCCCGCCAATATTCTGCACAGCGCGCCAGGTGTCCGGCGCCCGCAGCAAGAGCCAGTCCGCATAGCTGGTCAGCGGCGCGCCCTGCCCCCCGGCGGCGACATCGCGCGGGCGGAAGTTGGCGACGGTCGTGATGCCGGTGCGCTCCGCAATGATCGACGCTTCACCCAGTTGAAGCGTGCTGCTCACGCATCCGTCCTCATCCACCTGATGCCACACGGTCTGCCCGTGCGAGCCGATCAGATCGACCGTTTCCGGCTGGAGCCCGGCGCTCGCGATCACAGCCAGCGCCGCTGCCGCAAACTGCTCCCCCAGCGCAGCGTTAAGCCTGCACACCTCGACCGTATCCGCGCGCCCCGGCTGGATCGCGGCCAGCACCCGATCCTGCAGCCCGTCGGGATAGGGGTGCGAAATGGCGTGCAGAATCCGCGCCTGAAGGGACGGGGGCGCGCCGGTGATCTCGCACAGCGCCGCGTCGATCCCGTCCGCCGACGTCCCTGAAATCAACCCGATAACCTTCATGCCTCGTCAACCGCCTTTGCCAGCAAGTCATGTAACCCACGCCGGAACGCTTCAATCCCCGGATGCTCGCGCCCTGGATAGACCCGGTTGGTCAGCGCGGCGACGACCAGCTCCCGCGCCGGGTCGATCCACAGCGACGTGCCGGTGAAGCCGAAGTGACCGTATGCATCCGGATGAAATCGCTCGCCAATCGACGACCCTTCGCGCGCCTTGATCATCCAGCCAAGGCCGCGCCGCGTGCCGTCCGTCTCTGCCTGCTCACGGACCGCTTCCGCCCGCAGGTCCGGTGCAATCGCCAGCCGGGGATCGCCCTCGAACCACGCCTGACCGAGCGCCGCAATGTCCCGCGCCTCGCCGAACAGGCCCGCATGCCCGGCTACCCCGCCGACGCCGCACGCGTTTTCGTCGTGCACTTCACCCCAGCAGCGACGTCCGCGCCACTTCGGATCGTCCTCGGTGGGGACGATCGTTTCCCGCGCGCGCCCGTTCTGCATGGGGTTATACGTCACCGAACGCAGCGCCAGCGGCTCTGTGACGCGCCGCCGCACGGCCACTGCCAGATCGCCGGAGCCATCCAGCCGCGCGACAACCTCACCGAGCAGCATCAGCCCCAGGTCGCTGTACAGCACGACGCCTGCGCCCGGCTGCCCCACAAACGGATACTCGCAAATGGCGCGCAGGCCATTCGCCCAACGCTCCGCGCGCGGCACCGGATCGACCTGGTCCGGCGGGGATGGCGGCGGACCGGCGGCGTTGAACACATCGCGCCACGCGGCCAGGCCCGAGGTGTGCGTCAGCAGCATGCGGAGCGTCACCTTCGACGGGTCGGCCGTCTTCCCGATCGACTCCGGCGGCGTCGGCAGATGCACCTTCGTGTGCGGATCCTGCCCGCCGTCCAGCGGACGCGGCCCCGTTTCGCCGAACTCCGGCACGTATTCCACCAGCGGATCGTCCAGCGCGGCGCGTCCCTCGCTCACCAACGACAGGAACGCGGTCGTGGTGAACAGCTTGGAAACGGATGCGAGATCGAACAGGGCATCGGGCCCGGCCGGGTGCGCGCGCGTCTCCGGGTCAATCCAGCCCCATCCCCGGTTGAGAAACACCTCACCCCGGTGGATTGCGGTGATCGCCAGCACCGGGAAGGTATCGCCCAGGTGCGTGGCGATCAGCGCCTCAAGCGCGCGAGCCACGTCCGGCGCGAGCGTGTTGATGGGTTCGTCACTGGTCAGGTCGTGTACGCGGGTCACAATACGCCTCACTCGTACAACAGGTAGGGCTGGCGTTGAAGCTCGAAGGCGTGCGCGTCGTCCAGCCATTCCGCCGCGAACCGCCCCAGGATCGTCGCCGCGCCCTGCCCCCTATGGATGCCCGCCTCGATCTCCTTGCGCATCCACGCGCCACCGATCAGCCGGTCAAAGTGGTAAAGCGCGCCTTCTGCATCGGCTGTGTAGGGCGGCAACCATTCAAAGTGATCGGGATAGAGCGCGCGGATCGTGATGATCACGCCGAGCCACGTCTCCAGCGAGCGCCAGCGCGCCCGGTCACAGATGTGCACCTGCACGCCCTGGCAGACCTGCCCGGCCCACTTGCTGTCGTGCGGGCGGAACGTATGCGGCCGGAAGCCCGCGCCGAACCCCTCGCCCCAGCCTTCCGCGATCAGACGGTCGGTCAGCACCTCGGCGTCGATCCACGGCGCACCGATGATCTGGAATGGCAGCGCAGTCCCGCGCCCTTCGGAAAGGTTCGTCCCTTCGATCAGGCACGCGCCGGGATAGTGCCAGAGCGTCTCAAGGTGCGCCATCGCAGGCGAGGGCGGCACCCAGGGCAAGCCAGTATCTTCCCAGGGCATCGCGCGCCGCCATCCCTCGCATTTGATCACCTCGATCTCAGCGGGCGTCGGGTTCCACAGCGCATTCGCCATCGTCGCCAGCTCGCCGAGCGTCAGCCCGTGCCGGATCGGCACCGGGAAACGCCCGACCAACGAGGAATGGGATTTCTCCAGCAGCGGCCCGGCGACCGTCACCCCGCCGAGCGGGTTGGGCCGGTCCAGAATAACGACCGGGATGCCATGCTCCCCGGCCGCTTCGAGCGCGTGCGTCACCGTCCAGACGTAGGTGTAATAGCGCACGCCGATGTCCTGCAAGTCGATCACCAGCACGTCGAGGCCGCGCAGCATCTCGGCGGTGGGGCGCATCGTCGTGCCATACAGGCTGTAGAGAGGAACGCCGGTGCGCGGATCGACTGCATCCTCGACCGGCGCACCGTCGGCTACCATCCCCGCGAAGCCGTGCTCCGGCCCGAACAGCGCCGCCAGCGTGATATTCGGCGCTTCCGCAAACCGCCGGTAGGCGCTGCGCAGCGTGCGATCGACCGCGCTCGGATTGGTCAGCAGGCCGACGCGGCGGCCCGCCAGCGGCGCGAACTCGTCACGGACCAGCCGGTCCAGTCCCGTCAGCATAGTCATCCAGCCAACTCCCTGACGTTCGGCCTGACGCAGCAGGCGTAGCAACACACATCGATTTCATAGTGGGGCGACAATTCGGGTTTCTCCAGGCGTGAGGCAGCGAGCCGGTCACCCGCTCTGGTGCAGATTCTGCGTTTCGACGAGGCGCAGCTCGGTGTGGAACTTGTAGCGGTCGCCGCGATAAGCGGAGCGGACGTATTCGATCGCCTGGTCGGTGTCGGTATAGGTCACGCGCACGATACTGAGGATCGGGGTGCCCGGCTTGCATTCGAGCGCCTTAAGCTCCGGCTCCGACGCGACCTGCGCCTCGATAGTCTGGTGCGCGTAGGTCATCCGCAGCCCGTATTCCTCACGCAGCACCTGGTAGAGCGACTCGCTGGCAAAATCGTGGCGCTCCAGTATTCCAGGGCACACCGCCGCAAGGATGTGCGAGCTTTCCAGCGCAATCGGCAGATCGTCCGCCAGGCGCACGCGCACCAACCGGACGACTTCCGTTCCCGGCAGAATGGACAGCGCGCGAGCGACCTGTTCGTTCGCCGGCTCGACTGCGGCATGCAGCACCCGGCTCGACGCCCGCTGACCGCGCTGACGCATCTCCTCGGAAAAGCTGCTGAGCGATTGCAGCGTCTGGTTGATCTTCGGGGGCGAAACGTACGTCCCCTTGCCGACACGCGAATAGATCAACCCTTCCAGCGCCAGCTCTTTGAGCGCGCGGCTGGCTGTCAGGCGATTGACGTTGAACTGCTGGGCCAACTCCCGCTCGGATGGCACGCGCTCGTGCGCCGCAATGACGCCGTTCTGGATACTGCGGCGGATGTAATCTTTGATCTGGACGTAAAGCGGCACAGGCGAGTCGTGAGTAACCATCATTCGACTTTCTGCTTAACTGCTTTTTTTCACGGCGGCTTATTCCGGGATCACTGCCGAAGTCAAACGGCTCAACAGGCTGCCCTTAGGCGACTCTGCGCCAAGCGACAGGTCCGAGATGATCACCCCGTCAAAGCCGCTGGACAGCGTCGAATGGATCGCGAACGGCTCTCCATCGACTGCACCAAGATAGAGCATCACATGCCCTGGCAGAACCAGTACCGCGCCGGGAGCGACCTGCTCCACCAGCAACGCGCGGCGCTCGTCCGCGTCCATCTCAGCAGTGAACGCGACGACTGTCCGGCAGGCGCGGGCCTGCTGGTTCCCGTTGCGCGGAAGCTGCAATCCGGTTACGGCGTACGCGTCGCGCACCAGCCGCGAACAGTCCCGCCCGAACATCCCGGCGCGCGATCCGCCCCACGCGTATAGCTCGCCCAGCGCGCGGAACGCCTGTGTGATCACGGTCGTCTGCGTGCAGGGGAGATCGCCCTCAACAGCGGCATCCTGGTCGGCGGGGATTAGCCCTTCCACAAGGACGAGCACGCCCCCCTCGCCGCGCCGGGGCACCAGGACGTGCAGTCCGCGCTCCGACCGGTCAACCAGCGGCAGGCGCGTGCCCATCTGCGCCAGCGCGACGCCGCCCTCGCGCAGCCCGATCCACGCGCGCGAGGCGGTGATTGTCACCCAACGCTCTGGCCGGGCGTAGGCGGCCACCTGCTCGCGCTCTGCCCAGACCAGATCGGCGCTTTGCACCCAGCCCCAGTAGTTCGGCGTCAGGCAGAACTGCCACGCACCATCAACCGTTTCCGCCACCGCCGCGACCGGCCACCCCAGATCAATCGTCGTTTCCTGCAAGCGGTCGAGCGCAATCTCGCCGGGCGTGGTGGTAACCACATCGCGCGTCGGGAAGGCGCGGACGTCCGTCCGCCGCAGCGCCAAGCCAAACCGCACCCGGACCGGCTGGTCCTCAGACACCTGCGCGGCAGTCATCAGCGGCGCCCAAAAGCTGTCGTCCAGCGGCTCGCCCAGAGCATTGAAACACGGCGCGGGCAGCGGCCGGTACGACTCCAACGCTTGACAGACGAGCGCGCCGTCTAGCTCGTCGGGAAGGTCCAGCACCGGGGGGATTCCAAGCACTGCTGAGACGCGAGCATTAAACGCGGCGATGGCCTCGGCAGACAGCCACGGCGCATCCGGCGAGGGCACGCGCTGAAGCCAGAAGCGCGCGTCCAGCATGTCGCCGGTGACGCGAGATGGCAGCTTATTGAGGCCAATCATCACCGAAATCTCCCTGCGCCGCGTCCTGTGCATCCCGCCGGACGGAGCGGCGAATCAACAGCGACGTTCCTACCAGCAGCGCGATCCCCATCATGGCGCTGCACACGCTCAGCACAAACTCCCCGCTGTCTCGCGGCAGCAGAAGCGCCATCAGCCCGCCGCAGACGGTAAGCCACGCGCCGAGGCGCAGGAAGCCTTGCAACGCATCCCGCATCAGGTTCCGTAGACGCGCAGCGCCTGGTTCTGCGTCAGCGGAATGCAGGCGACGTCCTGGCTGCCGTTCGGATACGGCTCCAGAGCGGGCACCTGCTTATCGCACACCCCCGGCACAAAGAACGGGCAGCGCGGGTGGAACGCACACCCCGGCGGGATGCGCGTCAGGCTCGGGATGTCCTCGCTGCGCAGCACCATCCGCTCTTTGTTGCGCGTGATCTCCGGGTCCGCCTCGGGAATGGCGGAGATCAGCGCGCGCGTATAGGGATGCGCCGGGTTGGCGATCACGTCGACCGTCGGGCCGATCTCGACCACGCGACCCAGATACATCACCGCGATGCGCCCTTCCCACGCAAAATACTTCGCCAGCGCCAGGTCGTGCGTGATGAACACCACCGCGATCCCGTACTCGTCGCGCAGGCGGTGAAGCGTCTTCAGCAGGCTGATGCGAATGCTCACGTCCACCATGCTGACCGCTTCGTCCGCCACGATCAGGCGCGGATTGACCGTCAGCGCGCGGGCGATGCTCACCCGCTGGCGCTGCCCGCCGCTAAGCTGGTGCGGATACTTGTTGACGATGTCGCCGGGCGGGGTCAGGTCGACCAGCGTCAGCAGTTCCCAGATGCGCCGCCGCACGCCGCCGCGCCCTTCCGCCATCTTGTGCCGCTTCAGCGGGTATGAGAGGATCTGCCCGACCGTGTGCGCCGGATTGAGCGACGCGAACGGGTCCTGGTGGATGATCTGCAGTGCGCGGCGATACTCGCTGTGCTCCTTGCGAGACAGACTCTCGACCGGGCGCCCGCGATACAGCACCTCGCCGGAAGACTGGCTCAACAGCCCGACCATGATCTTGCCGGTCGTCGTCTTGCCGCAGCCGCTTTCCCCCACCAGGCACAGGATCTCGTTTTCCGCGACGGCGAGGTTGATGTCTTGCAGCACCGGGATGCGAGTATTTCGACCTGCCCGGAACGAACGATGCACGCCCTTCAACTCGATCAGCGGCTCGCCGGGGATGATGTCGTCTCTGTGGTTATCGCTCATGATTCCAATTGCTCACTCGGCTGGGCGAGGTGCCCGTTTGACACATGCGCGCTCTCGGCCAGCACGCGGTCGGATTCGAAACACGCCACGCGATGCCCTGGCGCCACTTCGACCAGCGGCGGCGGCTCGGTACGGCAACGGTCCGTCGCGAACGCGCAACGCGGGTGGAACTTGCAGCCGGGCGGCGGCTCGATCAGGTCCGGCGGGCTGCCCGGAATGCTGAACAGGTCTTCCGCGCCGGTGCTCAGTTTCGGAACAGCTTGCAACAACCCAAGCGTATACGCGTGGCGCGGCCGGTAGAATAGCTCGTTTACCGGGCCGATCTCGACGATCTCCCCGGCGTACATCGTCGCGACTGTGTCCGCCATCTCCGCGGCAATCGACAGGTCGTGGCTGATGAAGATGATGCTGAAACCCATCGACTCGCGCAGGTCTTTCAGCACCTCGAGAATCGTGCGCTGCGTCAGGATATCGACCGCGGTCGTCGGCTCGTCGAGGATCACCACCTGCGGGTTGAGCAGCACGCCGAGCGCCAGCAGCACGCGCTGGCGCATCCCGCCGCTGAGTTCGTGCGGGTACGCGTCGAACACGCGCTCCGGATCGAGCCGCACCTTGCGAAACAGTTCCAGCATCCGCTCGCGCGTGCGGGCGCGGTTGCGATGCCCATGCGCCTCGGCCGTGTCGTATGCCATCTCGCGCACGCGAATAACCGGGTTCAGCGAGTTCAGCGCCGCCTGGAAGATCATCGCGCACTCCGCCCAGCGGAACGCGCGCATCTCGCGCTGGTTGAACTTGAGCACGTCCACCACCTTGCCGTCGCGCTGGCGATAGAGCACCTTGCCGGTGTCAATCGAAGCGGTCTTCGGCAGCAGGCGGATAATGCCCAGGTTCAGCGTCGATTTGCCGCAGCCGCTCTCGCCGATCAGCGCCAAAGACTCGCCCTGGTGCAGATCAAACGAGACATGGCTGACGGCCTGGACGCGGCCTCGATGCGCCAGGTAGCTGATCGATATGTCCTGAACACTGAGAACAACTTGAGAGTTCGAGTCTGCCATCGCGTTGTTCCTACAACCCGGCCCGCAGGCGAGGGTTAAACACTTCTTCCAGCGAGCGTGTGAACAGCACCAGCGAGAGTTGGAACAGCGCCACCGCCAATACCGGCGACAGCAGCATACTCGCCGCCTCGGTCGTAAAGAGCGCGCCCTGCGAGCGACCCATGTAGATCATCACGCCCCAGTCCGGCTCGGTGAACGGGACCATCCCCAGGAACACCAGACCGACGATCGCGTACATCGCGCCCTGGATCGAGAAAATCATGTTGATGGCGACGTAGCTGATCATCTGCGGCAGCACTTCGCGCACCATGATGTGCGGCGTCCCCAGGTCGAGCACGCGCGCCGCTTCCACATAATCGCGCTCGCGCAGGCTGAGCACCTGGGCGCGGACGGCGCGCATCAGCGTCGGCCAGTCTAACACGGCCAGCAGCAAGGCTAAGTAGAACCTGCTTTGAAAACTGATGAGCCCCGCCAGTACCACCAGTAACGGGAATTGCGGGATCGTCAGAATAAAGTTCGCGATCGCGTTCAGAATGCGGTCGAGGAAGCCGCCGATCAGCGCCGCCGTCGCCCCCAGGAAAACGGCGATAACCGTGGTCAGCGCGCCCGCCTGGATCGCGGTGAAGATCAGCGACCGGCCGCCGTGGACGATGTGCGAGAGGATGTCCCGCCCCTGCCAGTCCAGCCCCAGCGGGAACTCCTTCGACGGGCCCTGGAATAGACTGATCGCGCCTTCCACACGGCGGTCGTAATAATGCGGCTTGCCGTCATACTCGATAAGCATCGGGCCAAACACGGTCAGCACGAAGAAGAACGCCAGCCCCAGGAAGCCGAGGAACCCGGCCTTGTTACGAACCAGCGCGCGCATTGCGGCGCGTGTGGTGCGGCCCAATGACGCCAGCCGCCGCGTAATCGTCTGCGTGAGGGTTTCGTCAAAGTCGATCTCTTCGATGCTGGCGCGCGAGAGGAACGGGTCGTCTTTGTCGGTGTAGGTGTACGAGATGACCACCGCCACCGTCAGAACGATCATCGGCACGCCGCCGAAGACATTACACGCGAAGCCACTGAACAGGCACGCGAGGAAGCCCAGGATGCCCGGCAAAAGCGTCTTATTGCGGATGCCAACAGCCAGCGGAACGAGGCCGCACACTGCGCCGAGAACAAAGCCGGTCGGGCTGGCGATGCTCTGAAAATCCATCCTCAGCGTTCCTTCCCAATCCGCACGCGCGGATCAAGCGCGCCGTAAAGCACGTCCGCCAGCATATTCGCTACCACGACGGAGATCGCAATTACCAGGAAGACGCCCTGCATCGACGTGTAGTCGCGCGCGACAATAGCCGTGGTCAGGAACTTCCCCAGGCCGCGATAGCGGTAAATGTCTTCGATGATCACGCTACCGCCGACCACGAACCCGATGCTGATCGCCAGCCGGGTGACGAGCGGCAGCATCGCGTTCCGCCCCACATATGCCGTGAGGACGCGCCGCTGCGGCAATCCACGCGCGTGGGCGACCGTGACATACTCCTCGCCCAGCGTCGAGATCGTGCTACTTTTCATCGTCAGGATCCAGCCGCCGACGGTCGCGAAGACATACGTCAGCACCGGCAGGGTGGCGTGCTGCAAGACGCTTCCAATGTACTCCGGTGTGAAGCCTGGCTCGATGGTCGGGTCGACGCGGCCAAGCGAGTTCGCCACGCTGAAGACGTGAAGCTGCACGCCCAGGATCAGGATGATCAGCAGCGCAATAATATAGTTCGGGATGCCAAAGAGAATTGAAGCAATCGCCGTAATTACGTTATCAAAAATCCCGCCGCGCCAGTACGCCATCGCCATCCCGACAAAGATGCCGACCGTGAAGCTGATCAGCAGGCCCATGCCGACGCTGAAGAGCGTCCACGGCAGGTATTGCAGAATCTGGTCGAGAACTGGCGTGCCTGCCGATGTAATCGACTGTCCGAGGTCAAACCGGATCAGCTTGCCGATATATTCGGCATACTGCTCGATGATCGGCTGGTCGGGGTCAAAGTCAAACAACGACGCGGCCTTCGAGTACGCTTCGTCATACGAAAGCTGTTCCTCGCGGATCAGCCGCTCCGTCTCGATTTCGACCGGGTTCGACGGCATCTGGCGAATCAGGACAAAGGTGAACGTCATCACCGCCCAGATCGTCAGGAACGCCTGCAAAACCGTCTGGACCGTGTAGTTGTTCAGCGTATTTCTGAGCACGGTCCACCATGACGATCTGCGTGAGGCCGCCGGGGCGCCCGGTTGAGCAGCGGGAGTTACAGAAGTTGCTTCCATGATCTTTTCCGTGCGGCGCACTGAACTGCCGCCATCAATTCGTTCAGTTGTCAGGCGAGGATTCCGGCTCGAACGCAGGGTCCAGAATGCGGACGATCCCCGGTAGCGGGAGCCGGGTGGGGGTTGCCCCCCACCCGGTCGAACGCGGTGCAAACCCGCAGCCGACTAGGCGTCGGGGCCCGGCGTAAGCGTGCCGTGCAGCACCAGATAAGTGATGTAGTTGTCCGCTGCACCACCGCCGTTGAGCCAGATCGGATCGTCGTCGGCTGGCGCGCCCGCCGCCAGGTTCTCGTTGAGCGGGTTGTTGGTCAGCGCCATGCTCAGCGGGATCACGGGCAGCAGCTCGTTGAAGATCTTGGCCGCCTCGGCCACCGCCGGACGCTGCGACTCAAGATCGAGGCCAGCACCCGTCTCCGCGATCAGCGCGGTGTAGTCGATCTGCTCGCCGTTCCAATCCAGCTCCATCGCGAAGTTGATGCCGGGCTGGCCTTCGGTCAGGCCGGTGTAGTTCCAGAAGTGCAGCGGGCCGGTGAACTGGTCATACGGGAACGAGGACGCAGCACCCCAGCTACGAACGCTGAGAACGAAGTTGCCGTTGCGGATGTCTTCGTCAAGCTGCTGCCATTGAACCGCGCGGCCGGTGATGTCGAAGCCGAAGTCATTCAATTCTTCCACCGCATGCTGCGCCGCGGCACCGTAGTCGGCCCACTCGGCCTGGAAGGTGTACTCGCCGGTGACCGGGTTGCCCTGGTCGTCGAGCCACTTGCCGTTTTCATCGCGCGTGAAGCCGATGCTCAGCAGCAGTTCCTCGGCCGCCTCGGGGTTGTACTCGTAGGTGTTCAGTTCGGCCTTGTCTTCTTCGGACAGCCACAGATCGACCAGGCTGTCAGCGAGGCCGGCCATGTAGCGCACCGGCTCCGCGCTGAGGCCCTTGGTGAGGAACGCGCTCTCTTCGCGGTCGATCACCATTGCCATCGCTTGGCGAACTTCAGGCCGGTTGAACGGATACACGTCATGGTTGATGTAGATCGCCGCGCCGTAGAGGTAAGGCGCGCGGATGACGCGCAGGCCAGCTTCCTGCATCGCCTGATCGGTCGCGGGCGGGAAGCCATGCGTCGCGTAGGTCACTTCGCCATCGAGCACCAGCGGGGTGACGGCTTCGGTCTCGCCGTACCAGATCCGGACTTCGCCGAACTGGACGGTGTCGGAGAAGATGCTGTTCGGCTGCCAGTGGAGGGTCATGAAGCTGTCGCCCACGTCGTCCAGCGTGTAGATGAAGGGGCCGCTGGCGATGATGGACTCGGGACGGAACTCAAGGATCTCGGTCTGGAGCGCGCTCCACTCTTCGCCGTCCACCTCAGCGCCACTGGCGATCAGGTCCAGCGCCTTCTGCGCCAGGTCGCCATAGGTGACCATGCTGCGGATCGGGGAGCGCAGGATCAGGTGCTGCGCCACCAGCGAGGGGTTCGACAGCGCAAAGCGAATGGTGAAGTCATCAACCTTTTCGACCGCGCTGACGTAGTTGAATTCGGACCACTTCAGGATCCGGCCGATGGCATAGGTGCCGACCACATCGTCAGCGGTGATGGGGGTGCCATCGCTCCAGACGGCATCCTGGCGCAGACGGACGACAAACGCGTCGTCGCCTTCAAACTCCCAGCTCTCAGCCAGCCACCCTTCGTAGCTCGCATCAGCCGCCAGGTAGAAGGCCAGCGGAAGCTCGACCCAACGCCAGTACAGCCCGATGCCCGCGCCCTGACCAGGGCCGCCGGTCGCGAAGCTGTTGAGGTGCCCGTCAGGCGGCAGCGGATACGGCCACGCCGCGTAGAAGGTGCCGGTCGGCCCTTCCTGCGCGAGCGCCGGCGCGACGCTGGTCAGAATCAGCGCCAGCACGATCAGGAGTGTAATTCGTCGCATTTTTCCCTCCGAAAAGATGACAGAGCTTTCTTTCGAAATCAGGCGTATTATTGCGACGCCCTCTTCCCGATACCTGGAAAAGCAGCGAAAAGGCTAGGCGCAGTCGAGCTTACACTGCGCTGCGGACGGGAACGGGCAGACGGCCTGTTGGGGTAAAGCGTCCCAACAGCGCATCCACCGCTGCCTGAAGCGAAGGCGCGCCATCCCCGCAAGTGCACAGGACTGCGTCTGCGCCGTCGAGCACCTCGACGTCATACGGGTTGCGCAAGCAGAGCAAAATGCTCTTATACGAGGCATCCAGCATCGCCTGGGCGATCTCGCGCTGCTCTGGATTGAGATGCGCGCTGCGCGTGGCGACGATGGTCACGTCCGTTTCCCCGGCCAGACGACGCGCCTTCTCGAGCGCATCGGGATCGGGGTCGGCGGCCTTGAGGATAATATGCACGACACGCGGCGCTTCGGCCTTCAGCAAAGTGCCAAGTCCGCTCAGCCCGCCTTGATCGAGCGCCGCAGTCTCAAGGTGGGACGCGAACTCGATCACGGCGACTCGCTGGGTATCCGGCCGGATCGGCAGCAGCGCCGCGCCCTCGCCCAACAGCACCGTCCCGGCCTGAGCAGCCGCGCGGCACACGGCGAGGTGCTCCGGCTTGCGAATCACAGAGAGGTCGCCCGGATCGAGCGCCGGGAAGCGCGCGACAAATGCGTCCAGCCGTGCATTCGCCGCGTCGATCTGCTCCATCGACAGGCGGCCGGACTCCGCCGCCTCGACCAGCGCATTGTACGCGGCTTCCTGGTTTTCGCGCGTGTGCGAGAAGAACATCGCGTCGACGCCTGCCAGGGCCGCGAGCACCGCCGATTCGCCCGCGCCATAGTTGAGCGTGATCGCCCGCATCTCCATGCAGTCGGTGACAATCAGCCCGTCGAACCCGATCTCCTTGCGCAGCAGCCCGGTAATGATCGCCGGAGAAAGCGTCGAGGGATAATCGGGGTCGATCTCTTCAAACTTGACATGGCTGATCATCACGCTGGCGATCCCGGCATCGACCACTGCGCGGAACGGCACGAGGTCATGCTTCCAGAGGAAATCCGGCGAGCCGCTCACCACCGGTAGATCGACGTGCGAGTCAGTCGGCGTGTTGCCGTGGCCGGGGAAATGCTTGGCGCACGCGCCGACGCCCGCCGCCTGGAAGCCGCGCACCTCGGCGACCGCCAACCGCGCCACCTGCTCCGCGTCAGAGCCGAGCGTGCGCGTGCTGATCACCGGGTTGCTGCTGTCGTGGCCGAGGTCGACCACCGGAGCGAGGTTGAAGTTGATGCCGAGGGCGCGCAGTTCCGTACCGAGCACGTACGAGACGCGCTCGGCCAGCTCTTCCGAGCCGCTGGCGCCGAGCGCCATCGCGCCGGGGCTTTCGGTGAACCCGTCCCGCAGCCGCGCGACGATCCCGCCTTCCTGGTCGATGGAGATCAGCAGCGGGTGCTTGGCAGCAGCCTGCAACGAGCGGACCAGCGTCGCGGTTTGCTCGGGCGTTTCGATATTGCGCGCAAAGAGGATGATCCCGCCGATTCGCCCTTCCGCCAGCCAGTCGAGAATGTATTGCGGTGCTTCCAGCCCTTCAAACCCTACCAACAACATCCGGCCGATTTTTTCTTGCAGGGAGAGCGTCACGGGCTTCAACCTTTCAATTGACCAAGAAGCAGCACTTTTATGGAACGCACCTTTCGCCGAGCGGGGTGCCGGCAGGCGGCAACCATTCTCGCGGCCACAAACATCCGGACCGGGCGTTGACCATGTGCCTCAGATGGCGGGAAACAGGCATGGGTAAAATGTCTTTTGCATGTGCTGTTCGTGCGCCGGCTGGCACAGTTTCAGCGCGAAGTTCTCTTTCTAGCAGCAAGTGGCATATAGTGGCATAATCCACTTGCGCTTCTATTCATATCACGAGTTTTTTTGAAAGTCAATCACCGGCGGCAAATTGGAACGGTCGTCCCTGGGGTGACTCGCCAGTCCGCCGGAGCAGTGGTCCTACGAGCGACCTGCTCTCAAGAAAAGGATTAAACAGGATGACAACCCGCCTTGAGAACGAAATCGCCGAGCAGCCGGAAGTGCTGCAGCGCCTGCTGGACGACGAGCGATCCCATATCGCGCAGATCGCCCGCGCGATTCGGGACGCTCAGCCGCGCTATGTGGTGATCGTCGCGCGTGGCACGTCCGACAACGCCGCCCGCTACGCCCAGTACACTCTCGGCGCGCTGACCGGGCTCACCGTGGGGCTGGCGGCGCCCTCGCTCACCACGATCTACCAGCGGACGCCGCGCTTCGACGGCGCGCTGGTGATCGGCATCTCGCAGTCGGGCCGGTCGATCGAACCGGCGCGTGTCCTCGAAGAAGCGAAAGAGCGCGGTGCGGTGACGACGCTCTCCATCACCAACGACGCCGAGTCCCCGCTGGCCCAGATCGCCGACCATCACATCCCGCTCCAGGCCGGGCCAGAGCGCAGCCTCGCCGCGACAAAGACCTACACCGCACAATTGATGGCGATCGCGCTGCTGGCCGCCGAACTCAGCGGCTCGTCCGAATGGGACGATGCCCTGCAACGCGTCCCGGTGTGGATGCGTGAGACGTTTGGTATGAACGCGCACACGCGCGAGGCCGCCGCGCGCTATACCTTCATGTCGCACTGCGTCACGCTGGCGCGTGGGTTCAATTACTGCACCGGCTTCGAGCTGGCGCTCAAGCTCAAAGAACTGACCTACGTCGTGGCCGAAGCGTACAGCTCCGCCGACTTCCACCACGGTCCTAAGGCGATCGTGCAGCCCGGCTTTCCGCTGATCGCGATCGCGCCCGAGGGCGAGGCCCTGCACTCCATGTCCGAATCACTGCAAACGTTCCGCGAAAGCGGCGCGGACCTGACGATCATTTCGAACTCGCCCGAAGTCCTGCAGGATGCGCGTCTGGCGCTGCCGCTTCCGGTCGGCGTGCCGGAGTGGCTGACGCCGATCATCGCGATCGTGCCGGGGCAGCTTCTGGCGCTGGGCCTGTCCGAAGCGCGCGGGATCGACGTCGATTCGCCGCGCGGCCTGAACAAAGTAACGCTCACGGAATAGCGCGCGGGCCCACAGCGACCCGGAAGGGACAGACACAATCATGACGGAGAAGATACTTTTTCACGGCGGGCGCGTCGTCACGGCGGCGGAGACGTGGGATCGCGGCTGGCTGCTGGTCGACGGCAACCGGATCGCGCTACTCGGCCCCGGCGACCCACCCCGTCTGGGCGCGGACCGCACCATCGACGCGAGCGGCTTGACGCTGCTGCCCGGCTTCATCGACGTGCACGCGCACGGCGCAGCCGGTCACGAGGCGATGGACGCCACGCCGGACGCTTTGCAGGGCATGGCGCGATACTACGCGCAGCACGGCACGACTGCGTTCCTGGCCGCGACGTGGACTGACAGCACGGAGCGCATCCACGCGGCACTGAGCGCGATTGGCGAGACGATGGGACCGCAGCCAGACGGGGCAACGCTGCTCGGCACGTACCTCGAAGGCCCGTACCTCAACCCGGAGCGGTGCGGCGCGCAGAGCATGCAGCACATCCGCCGGGCGAGCCGCGAGGAAGCGCTCGCGTTTCTCGATATGGGCGTGATCCGCGAAGTGGCGCTGGCGCCGGAGTTCGAGGAAAACCACTGGCTGATCGAGGAATGTGTAGCACGCGGGATCACGGTCACTGCTGCGCACACCGCCGCAACCTACGAGCAGATGCGGCAGGCGGTCGCGCTTGGTCTGCGACAGGCCACGCACACCTTCAACGCCATGACGCCCCTGCACCACCGCGAGCCAGGGACGGTCGGCGCGGTGCTCTCGTCGCCCGAAATCCGCGCCGAGTTGATCGCAGACAATCTACACGTCCACCCGGCGGTGATGCGGATCCTGTACGCAGCGAAAGGCCCACACGGCGTCATCCTGATCACCGACGCGATGCGCGGCACTGGCATGCCAGACGGCGAATACCCGATTGACGAGCGGATCGTGCTGGTAAAGGATGGCGCGGCGCGCCTGCCGGACGGGACGCTGGCGGGCAGCACGCTCAGCATGGAGCGCGCCCTGCGGAACCTGATCGCTGCCACCGGGCAGCCGCTTGAAGTCGTGTGGCCGTGCAGCAGCCTGAACGCGGCGCGCGCGCTGCATCTGGCGGATCGCAAGGGGAGCATCGAGGTCGGTAAGGACGCCGATCTGGTGCTGCTCGACGCGGCGCTAGAGGTCAGGATGACAGTCGCCGAGGGGCGGATCGTCTACGAGGCGTAGCCCTCACCCGAGGCGGCACGCCCGCAGGAACTCCATCACCGTTTCCTCTTCGGGCGTCAGCGCATAGGGTGAGGTTGGCGTGGAGTCAGAGACTTCGGGCAGCATGTCGTAGAGCGTGTTCTCGGCATAGCACGACAGCACCGAGGGGTGGATGTAATACGTGCGGCAGACGGCCGGTGTGTTGCCCAGTTCCCTGGCGACACGTTTGACCGCTGCCGTGACGTTGCGCTGCGCCTCGGTTTTGCTCTGCGCTGGACCGATCTCGCGCAGCGCACGCAGGGTGAGGACCGTCCCGCCCCAGGTGCGAAAATCCTTGGCGGTGAAGTTCTCGCCGGTGATCTCGCGCAGATAGTCGTTGACGTCGCCCGAGTCGATGCGCTGGCGCTGGTCGTCGTCGTCCAGGTATTGAAATAGCTCCTGGCCGGGGATGTCTCGGCAGCGCTCGACCAGCTTGGCGAGGCGCCGGTCTCGCAGGTGGACGACCTGATCCTTGCTCGTCTTGCCTTTGAACGTGAACTTGACCGTCGCACCCTCAACTGTCACGTGCCGGTCGCGCAGCGTGGTGAGGCCAAACGACTCGTTGTTGCGACGATATTCCTCATTGCCGACGCGGATCAGGGTGGTTTCGAGCAGCCGCACCACCAGCGCGATCACCTTCTCGCGGCCCAGCCCGTGCCGCCGCAGGTCCTGATCGGTGTGCTCGCGGATCAGCGGCAGCGCCTCGCCAAACAGCAGCAGCTTGTCGAACTTGCGCTGGTCGCGCACCGCGTTCCATTGCGGGTGGTAGATGTACTGCTTGCGGCCGCGCTCGTCACGCCCCGTTGCGAGGATGTGCCCCTTCGGGCTGGGGCTGATCCACACGTCGGTCCACGCTGGCGGGATAGCGAGCGAGTCCAACCGGGCGCGAGTCTCCTTGTCGCTCACCAGCGAGCCGTCCGGCGCGTAATACGACCAGCCGCGCCCGCGCTTCCGGCGGGTGTAGCCGGGCACGCGCTCGCTGACGTAGCGCAGCCCAGCAGAACGCGCCGCCTCAAGCGGATCCTCGACAGCGGCGACAGACTCGCGAAGGATATCCAGTTCCGACTCGGAAAGTGCCACAGCCCGCGCCCCGATCAGTCCAAATTATTCGGCTTTTACTGCGTTACAAACTCCGGCAGGATGTGCCGCTTGGCGAACTCGATGAACCCCTGCTGATCCGGGCCGATCTGGTGAATGTAGACGTGGTCGAACCCGGCGTCGACGAATTCCTGGATCGCGTCCAGATAGCGTTGAACGTCCGGCCCGCAAATCACCGACTGCGCGACATCGTCCTCGGTGACCATTTGCGCGGCCTGCTCGAAATGCGCGGGCGTCGGAAGCTCCTGCCCTAGCTCGCCTTTCACTGCGGCGGTCGGCCAGATCTCGTACGCCATGCGACGCGCCTCGGCTTCGTTCTGGGAGTAGCACACGTGCACCTGGCCGTACACCGGCTTGCCACTGCCACCCGCTTCCTCGAACGCCTGCACAACCTCGGATTTCGGCGCGGTGCTCACGAACCCGTCGCCCATGCGCCCCGCCAATTCCGCCGACGATGGACCGGCGCCCGCCACCAGGATCGGCGGAAGCTGCTCCGGCAACGTGTAGACGCGCGCGTTCTCGACCGTGTAATACAGGCCGTAGAAGCTCTGCGTGCCGCCGTCCCACAGCAGGCGGATCACATCGATCGCTTCTTCCAGCATTTCGGCGCGCACGTCATAGGCAGGCCAGCGGTCCCCGAGGATGTGCTCGTTAAGGTTCTCGCCGGTGCCCACACCGAGCAGAAAGCGGCCGGGCATCATCGCGGCGATGGTCGCGGCGGCCTGCGCAATAATCGCGGGATGGATGCGGATCGTCGGGCAAGTGACGCCAGTCATCACCTCAATGCGCTCGGTCGCCTGCGCAATCCCGCCCAGCACCGACCAGACAAACGGGCTGTGGCCCTGGCGATCGACCCAGGGATGATAGTGGTCCGAGATCGAAGCGAACGCGAACCCGGCGTCTTCCGCCATCCGCGCAAAACGCACCAGATCGTTCGGCGGGTGTTCCTCACTGGAGAGGGTGTAACCTAGCTGGACCATTCCGGGCAGTTCCTTTCGTTGTTCGCACGCACGGAAGGGGAAAGCCCGCGCGTCGCATCCGCAGTGTGCGCATGAGTGTAGGAGCAGACCGGGGTTGGAGCATCAGATAAGTGGCGGGTTTCGCGCTAGGAAAGGTGACCCGTTTCGGAGAGCAGCGGTTAGCGGTTAGCAAAGAACAGAGCAAAACAGCCAAGGGCTACAGGAAGCAAGCTGCTGGTGGCGAACTGCCTATTACTACAGATCGTCCAGCGACAGGTCGCTCATGCGGCGCACCGCGTCGTCGCCATACCGCTCGCGCAGCGCATCGAGCGTCTGTTGCAGGCGGCGCTTTTCGTCGGCAGTGGACGGGTCTTCAAACAGGCCAAGTTGTCGCGCAGGAGCGGCGAACCCACTCAGCCCCACGCCGATCAGGCGGACCGGCTTACCCACCGGCCAAACGCGCCGGAACAGGTCCACCGCTGCCTCGAAGATCGCGTCGTCCTGGTCGATCGGCCGGTCGAGCGTCACCTGCCGGGTGAGCGTGGTGAAATCCGCCCAGCGCAGCTTGATCTTGACCGTCGTGCCGCTCAACCCACTCTGGCGGACCTGCCGCCCCACCCCGTCGGAAAGTTGGCGGAGCGTCCGCTCCAGCAGCGTCGCGTCGCTGACGTTGCGCGCGAACGTCACCTCTTTGCTGATCGACTTCGTCTCGCGCTCCGGCTCAACTGGCCGGTCGTCGATCCCGCGCGCGTGCAGGGCGATCGCCTCGCCGTTCTTGCCGAACAGGCGGCTCAGACGCTCCGGCGGCCACGCGGCGACGTCGCCAATTGTCTTCACGCCATGACGCGCCAGCGCCTCGGCCGTCTTCGGCCCGACGCCCCACAGCTCGCCGATCGGCAGCGGGCTGAGAAACGCCGCTTCCTGCCCCGGCGGGACGACCGTGATCGCGTTCGGCGGAGAATCGCCGCGTGCCTTCGCCTTGCCGACATTGTTCGCGATCTTGGCGACCAGCTTGTTCGTCGCCACGCCAATCGAGCACGGCAGGTTGAGTTCCTCGTTGATCGATGCCTGGAGCGTGCGCGCGATCGTAGCTGGATCGTCCGGCAGAAAGCTCACATCGGCAAACGCCTCGTCAATCGAAAGCTGCTCTACCAGCGGCGTGAGGTCGTGCAGCCGCTGCATCACCTGGCGGGACATTTCGCTGTATTGCCCGCGATGATGCGAAATCAGGATCAGGTGCGGGCACAGGCGGAGCGCGGTCGCGGTCGGCATGGCCGAGTGGATCCCGAAGCGCCGCGCCGCATACGAACACGCCGCGATCACGCCGCGCTGCTCCGGCCGACCACCCACGGCGAACGGCTTGCCGCGCAGCGACGGATCGCGCAACTCTTCCACCGCGCAGAAAAACGCGTCCAGGTCCAGGTGCAGGATTTTCCGCTCCATACGCTCAAGTGTACCCCGAATCAGGCGACGACACAGGCGCAGCCATCCGCCGAGTTGTCCCGATGCGCGAAACCGACTACAGTAACAGGCATCAACTGAGGAGAGACGCGCAAATCTATGACCGGCGAGTTAAATCCGGACGCTGTTGCACCCAAGAAACCGGCTTCTCTGCCCGACGAATCGTTGCAATGTCCTGCGTGCGGGGCGTTCAACCTGGCGCTGGCGCGAACCTGCGTGCAGTGCGGCGCGGACCTGCCCGCCACAGATAGCCAGTACGACACGCCCAGCACCGTCCCGATGCGACGCAAGCCGCAGACCATCCCGGTCGATCGCGAATCGCCCAAGCGCTTTCCGCCGGAAGCAACCGCCCTGCTCCAGTTTTTACCCTCTGCGGTGTGTTACACCGTCGAGATCCGCGAGCCGCTGATCCTCGGCCGTTCGACCAACGCAGCAGCAGAGGGCATTCTCGACCTCACGCCGCTCAATGCGCTGGCGCATGGCGTCTCCCGGCGGCATTGCCTGCTCCAGCGGCGTGGCGAATACCTCAGCGTGATGGACCTCGGCAGCGTCAACGGCACGTTTCTGAACGACCTCAAGCTGATGCCGTTTGTGGATTACGTAGTCTCGCACGGCGATCACCTGATTCTCGGCACGCTGCATCTGGCGATCTTCTTCGGCGGCGTGGACGACACGGACTGAGTCGGGTACATTCTCCAACACTTGAGATGGTTGCTTCGCCATGAGGAGGTAGCTTCATGGAGTACCGTACTTTCGGGCGAACCGGCTGGAAGGTAAGCGAAGTCGGTTATGGCATGTGGGGCATGGGTGAGTGGAAAGGCTCGGACGACGAAGAGTCGCGCCAGTCGCTGCGCCGGGCCGTCGAGCTCGGCTGCAACTTCTTCGACACGGCCTGGGCCTACGGCTCGGGGCACAGCGAGCGGCTGCTCGGCGAGCTGATCCAGCAGACGCCGACCAAGCGCCTCTACGCCGCCACGAAGATCCCGCCCAAAAACCGCAAGTGGCCGTCGCGGCGCGGCTACAAGCTTGAAGACGTCTTCCCGTACGATTACATTGTTGAATACACGAACCGCAGCCTAGAAAACCTGCAGGTAGAGACGATTGACCTGATGCAGTTCCACGTCTGGGAAGACGACTGGGCGCAGCTCGAAGACTGGCAGCGCGCGGTCGAAGACCTCAAGCAGCAGGGGAAAGTGCGCGCGTGGGGCATCAGCGTCAACCGCTGGGAGCCGGAGAACGTCCTCAACACGCTCGAAACCGGGCTCATCGACGCCGTGCAGGTCATTTACAACATCTTCGATCAGGCGCCGGAAGATCGTCTCTTCCCGGCGTGCGAGAGGCTTAACGTCGCGGTGATCGCGCGCGTCCCGTTCGACGAGGGCACGCTCACCGGCACCCTCACCAAAGACACCACCTGGCCGGAAGGCGACTGGCGCAACACCTACTTCGTGCCCGAAAACCTGCACGCCTCGGTCGAGCGCGCCGACGCGTTGCGCCCGCTGATTCCCGAGGGCATGACCATGGCCGAGATGGCGCTGCGCTTCATCCTCTCGAACCCGGCGGTGACAACCGTCATCCCTGGCATGCGGAAGCTGCGCCATGTGGATGCGAATATCGCCGCCAGCGACGGGCGCGGCCTGCCCGCCGACCTGATCGAGAAGCTGCGTGCGCATCGCTGGGATCGCACGCCGACCGAGTGGTCGCAGTAAGACGAGCCTCGCCGTCAGACCCAAAAAAACCGCTGCCGCCCGAAGCATTTGCGTTCGGCGCGGCAGCGGTTGTTACAGCAAAGACAGCAAAGCTTACGCTTCGCTCAGCGTACGGTGGATGTCTTGCGCAGCACGCAGCGCACCGCGAATCGCCGTGCTGACGAGGTCCGGCCCGGTGACGCTATCGCCCGCCGCCCAGACGTTGGGCAGGCTTGTGCGCCCGGTATCGGGATCGGCCTCGATCAGCCCCCAGTCGCGCGTTGCAAGGCCCTCGGTCGTCTCGCCGAGCAGCGGATCGGGCCAGTAGCCGAGCGCGAGGATCGCCGTGTCCGCCTCAACCACGTGCTCGGAGCCCTCAAGGGGAACCGGGCGGCGCCGCCCGCTGGCATCTGGCTCGCCAAGCGTCATCTCGATCAGCTCGATCGCGCGCAGGCGGCCATCTTCGTCGCCAAGGAAGCGGACCGGCGCGGTCAGCCACCGGAACTGCGCGCCTTCTTCGCGCGCGTTGACCCGCTCCGTCTTGCTACCAGGCATCTCCGCCTCAGTGCGGCGATAGGCGCACATCACGTCGAGCGGGAAGCCCTGGGCGTACTGCAACCGCAACGCCGACCGCACGCAGTCCATCGCCGTGTCGCCGCCGCCAAAGACGTACACCCGGCGACCGACGGTCGGTGCGCCCTGCGCGCGCAGCGGCTCCGGCTGTAGCTCGGTGGGGACATTCGCGCGGATCAGGAACTCTCCGGCCTGGTACACCCCCGCCAGGTCGACGCCTTCCCATTTGGCGGGCGCGTCCACGTTCGCGCCGACGCCGACGAAGACCGCGTCATATTGCTCGCACAGCTCCGTCAGCGTGACGTCCTTCCCGACGCGCGTGTTCTGCACAAACGCGATGCCGAGCGCCCGCAACTGCTCTACCTTGCGGATAACACGCTGCTTGTTGAGTTTGAACGCCGGGATGCCGTAAATCAGCAGGCCGCCGGGGTGCGGATTCGCATCGTAGACGGTGACGGCGTGCCCTTCGCGGCGCAGATACTCCGCTGCCGCCAGCCCGGCCGGTCCGCCGCCGACCACCGCAACCCGCTTGCCTGTATCCGGCGCGACCGTCCCCAGCGGGATCCCACCGGTCGCGTACTGTACCTCGATTACGAACTTTTCGAGCTTGCCGATCTGGATCGGTGCGTTGCTGACGCCGCCGCCATGCGTGCACGAGCCTTCGCACAGCCGCTCTTGCGGGCATACGCGGCTGCAGATCTCCGGCATGGGGCTGGTCTGGCGGAAGACGTCCGCCGCTTCGAGAAAGCGTCCCTCTTCGATCAGGCGCAGCGCCGAGGGGATGTCGTTCCCAAGCGGGCAGCCAAGCTGGCACGGCGCCGGGTCGGGACACTGGATGCAGCGCGCCGCCTCTATCCGGGCGACGTCCGCATCAAACACACCATAGATCTCGTCGAAGTGAATGAGGCGCTCAGCCGGATCTTGTTTGACCACCGGCAGAGCAGGCGCATAGGCGCGCGCCTTGCGGTCGATCTCAAGAGAAGCCCAATCACGGCCCATCGGGGAGTCCTTCGGCTAAATGGGCGAATGACTAGCTGCTGATATAACTAAATTGAGTATTATTTCGATGTTACTTCTTCAAGGTAAAACACTTCGCACCCACGCTTCTAGTGACGGTTGTCGTATCTTCGGGGTGTTATCCGGCAAAGCGCGCGAGAACCCGCAGCGCAGGGCTGCGGGTTCTCGGTGTGACAGATTGTGTGCGGAGCGATCGGCGTTTAGCGCATCGGATCCGCGTTGGGGACCGGCTCGCCCGTCACCATTTCGTAGCTGAGTTGGAGCGCCGCAACAGTGTAGACGAAGTTGTGCGAGGCAGCGCCGCCGCTGGCCGCGAACCGGAGGTTATAAGCCGCGCCCTTCAGCTCGGTGCCCGCGCCCTCCGGGAAGTTGAAGTACGGGCGGCTTGGCAGAACCTCGACGCCTGCGTCCGTCAGCGCAGCAGTCACCAGTTCCATCAGTCCCGCGATCTCCTCGGGCCCGGTCTCGACCACGCCGTCGCCATCGTAGTCACCGGACGCCTCGAACGCGAAGCTCTCGACGCCCGCGTGGCATTCCTGGCAGACCGCGACGTTCTCGGTGCCGTCCGCGCTGACCATCGCGAAGGTGTGCCCGCCGACCGTCGCGTGGCCCTCGGCGCTTTCGTCGCCCGATTCGGCCATGTGGCAGCCGACGCACGTCTGCTCCACGACGAAGCCGTGCGTGCCCGTGGGCAGCACTTCGCCCCAGGTGTACGCACCCGTACCGGCCATCATCTCCGCCGCAGTTGAGTAGTGCGGCAGGGACAGGCTCTCGCCCTCAACCGAGGCGACTGGATCGGTGCGCGCGTTGTGGCAGGTCATGCAGGTTGCGGCCGCGCCTGCGCCGCTGACGTCGGTCCCGTCCGGCAGGATGACCGAGTCAAAGATGCGCAGTTGGCCGGGGTTCGCGGCGTCATGAGGATCGTGGCAGACGGCGCAGGTGATCACCTGATAGTCAGCCCGCCGCTCTTCCTGCGCGACACCCGCCGCCGCGTCGATGAAGCCCAGGCCGCTGTGGCATTGCACGCACGACAGATGATCCTCGCCAATCGGATACCAGAAGGCGCGTGCGGACTTAGCAGCGTGAGCGCTTAGCTCCCACTCCTGCGGGATGCCCTCAAAGTTCTCGTCGGCGTGGCACTGCGCGCACGTCCCGAAGTTCAGCCCCAGGCCGATCATCGGGTTGTCCGGCTCGGCCGCGTTCACATGCAGGTTGCCGGGGCCGTGGCACGCTTCGCACTGGACATTCGCCAGCGCCGCCACCTCGGGGAAGGCGCTCACCATCTCTTCCCAGTTGCCCGATTCGAGGCTCTCGGGGAATGCCCACCCGTGCTCGCGGGCGAGATCGTCAAATCCCCGGTTCTCCGCCCCAGGGCGATTGGTGAAGCCGGTGGTGCTATAGTACAGGTCATCGGGCGCGAACCCTTCGACTTCCCCGTCAATCGCGCGGGTGAAGTACGTCGCGTGAGCCGTCAGCAGCCACGCTTCCGCCTGATCCGCATGGCAGAACGAGCACTGAAGCGACTCCGACTCGACCGGCACGGTGATGCCGTCGCCCACGTAGGTCGTCGCGTTGACCGTCCACGTGTTCGTGCCGCTGTTCCCGGCTTCATCCGTGGCTGTCAGCGAGAGCACGTACTGGCCCTCGACGTCCGTCACGAAGCTCGCAACGGTGCCCGAGGACAGTTCGGCCTGCGAGCCTTCGGGCGCTTCCAGGCTCCACTCAAACGTGAAGCCTTCGACCGCTGGATCGGGCTGCTCGAACTCCTCAAACGGGACGCCTTGCAAGTTCGGGTGGATCGCATAGGGCAGGATGAACGCCTGCACCGGCTCCGTGGCGGGATCTTCCCCGGCGGGCACGGCATAGGCTTCCGCCGCAACCAGCGTTCCCAGCCCGACTGTGTTGGTCGCCGTCGTAATGAGCGGCGTCTCGGGCAAGTCGCCGCCTTCACCGTCGCCCTGCCCGCTGACCGACATCACGCCGGCCGCCAGCAGGAGGAGCAGCATGCCCAGCGCGAAAAGCGGTTTACTTCTCATAATGTGTGTCCCCTCTCTTAAGCGCTCCTATGGAAGAACACTACCGGACAAAACGAAAAAAGAGACTGCGCCTGCCACAGACGCAATCTCCCTTTTCCAAAAACAGAAATGCCGCGGCGCACCCTCCAGCGGAGGGCCGCGACGGCGCCCGCCACGCGCAAAGCGAGGCGGCCGGATCCACGACGCGACCTCGCAGCGCCAGGCAGCAAACAGCACCGGCACGATCGCCAGCGCAGTCACCAGTAAAGCGACCGGCGGCTGAGGTACAGGCGGCGCGCTGAGCGCTGAGTCGTCATCGGGCGCAGGTGCGTCAACCGCAGCCCTGAGCCGGTACGGGTTCGCTTTGTGCTCCAGCGTGCGGACGCGTTGCTCTACTGCGTCGAGGGCTTGCCGCACGTCACGCTGCTCGGCAAGCGAATCCGCCTGGTCCAACGCCTCGGATGCGGCCACAAACTCGTCAACCGCTGCCGTGTATTCTGCGAGATCATCGGTCGAAACGGCCAACAGCCGCGCGCCGATCGACTGCCGCAACGCATTTGTGTGCGCGATTTCGTTTTTTATGTTAGGCTGAATATGAACGCCTGAGATGAGTGGAGACGCCACAGACAATGTGGAGCCTGCCCGCCCCGTTTCGAGGTCCAGCCGAGGGATGTCGGACACAGCAGTGTGACAGGTTACACACGGCGCCGCCCCGGCGAGCACTTGCTGCACACGCAGTCGCTGGCCGCTTATGCCCGCAGACGCGGCATCATCTCCGCTGGCAAGCATTAGCGCCGCCAGCAGAAGCAGAAGGCAACCGGTTCCTGCCAACAGCTTGTGCACCGATACCCCCTACCGTGCCTCTCGTCCTTCACCTGTGTGTGCCGGGTGATACTCAGATTAATCGCAACAATTCACTAAAGTCGCTACTGTGTCATCCGCCGCGTGACATACGTCACTTTTCTAATGTCCGCTTCTTCCTTATTATATGTCAACGTATTTTGCATCAATGTGCGTTGAACTGAGTCGTTGCGCCGAATTATATGCCGAAAGGGCGACTTCAACAAATGAGACGGTTCATTTTGCTGGTCGTCATTATTCTGGGCGTAGGTACCCTGTTCTTCGCGTCTACCGTTTACGCGCAGGATGACCCGGACGAGGAGCCGCGCGAGTATATCGGCTCGCGGCTGTGCCTCGGCTGTCACCGCGAGGTGGGGCCGGGCCACGCCGAGTCGCGCCACGCGCTGACGCTCTCCGCCGCATCGGAAGACGCGATCCTTGGTGATTTTTCGCAGCCTACCGACGCGCTGACCGTTCAGCTCCCTGGCGAAGATGAGCCGCGCCCCGTGACCGTTGACGATATCGCGTATGTGATCGGGACGGGACGCTATGCGCAAGCGTACGCGATCGCGGTCGAGGACGAAGATGCCGAGGACGAGGACGCCGCGACCGGATACGTCGTGCTGCCGTTTGTCTGGGATGCCGTCGGCGGCCAGTGGCAGCCGTACGCGCTAGCCGACGAGTGGCTTGCCGACGCCTACAACTTTGACACGCAATGCGCAGCGTGTCACGTCACTGGCTACGAGGCGGAAAGCGGCACCTGGCTCGAAGACGGCGTGCAATGCGAGACGTGCCACGGCCCCGGCAGCGCGCATCTGCAGGTGGTCCGTTCGCGCGGCGCCGCACCGGAAGAGGTGAGCGCCAGCATCGTGCTCTCGCCCGACTCGGCGATCTGCGGCGCGTGCCACAGCCAGGGCGCGTCGGAAGACGGGCACCCGTTCGCGGTCGGTTACACCGCCGGGGCGGACCTGCTTGGCACGGCCGGGTTCGCGCTGGTGCCGCCGGACGACGCGGTGCACTGGTGGCCGAGCGGCCACGCCAGCCAGAAGTATATGCAGTTCAACGAGTGGCTGAACTCGACACACGCCAGCTCGCTTGAGGGCTTGCGCTCCAGCGAGCGCGCACAGGACGCCTGCATGGTCTGCCACAGCGCAGACGGGGCGCGGGCGCTCGCCGCCGCTGTGGATGAGGATGGTGAAGCGACAGCGGGTGTGACGCTTGAGAACGCGGCGTTCGGCGTGGAGTGCGTCAGTTGCCATGTCGTCCACCAGCCTGCTACGGACGAAGACGGCGCGCCGCTGGACTTCCTGCTCTCCGCTGAGCCATACGCGATGTGCGTCGCCTGCCACGAAGACACCGACGTGACGGGCGTCATTCACGCGCCGGTCAAGGAAATGTACGAGGGCGAGACGCTGATCGAGGGCATCGAGGGCATCCCGTCGGCGCACTTTGTCGCGGCCAACGGCCCCACCTGCACCACCTGCCACATGCCGCGCGTCCCGGTCGACTGGGGCACGCGCGCCAGCCACGCCTTCCATCCGGTTATGCCGGGCGCGGCGCTGGACGCGCAGACGCTGCAAGACTCGTGCTCGATCTGCCACGCGAACCAGGTGGACCCAGCCGGTCTGCAAGCGCTGATCGATGACATCCAGGCGGATACGCAGCGGCGGATCGACGCGGCGCGCGCCGCCATCACTGAGGACACCCCTGGCTGGGTGACCGAGGCGCTGCGCTTCGTTGAGGGCGACGGCAGCCTGGGCGTGCACAACTACGTTTACAGTGACGTCCTGCTCGACCGTGTGGAAGAAGAACTTGGTCTAATCGATCAACCGGCCGCCGAAGCAGCGGACGGCCAATAGCGCGGAATTGTGGAACGGACACGACAAGGATTGATTGGCATGAGCCAACCTAAACGCCATCCAGTGCTTTTCTTGCTGGCCGCCTGCCTGGGCGCGGTGCTCCTGGCGCTGGCGGCGGCGCTCCTTCTCGGCCCGACTCCCGCCGCGCTGGCGCAGGACGGCGACGACGAGCCCGAGGAAAGCGCCCAACCAACCGTAAACAATAGCTACTGCGCCATCTGCCACAGCCAGCCGGGCCGCGTCATGACCCTTGCCGATGGCAGCGTGCTCAACCTCTACGTGCCGCCCGCGCTGATCGCAGACTCTGCGCATGGCACCAACAGCAGCCAGCCACTCGGCTGCATCGACTGTCATGGCGAGGACATCTTCCCGCACAGCGGACAGTCACCCGCGAGCGCGCGCGCCTACCGGATCGAGGCATCGCAGCTTTGTAGCGACTGTCATCACTCGCTGCTGCCCGACAGCGCGCATATCGAAGCGATTGCGCGCGGCAACCTTGAGGCGGCGACGTGCGTGGACTGCCACGGAGCGCACGAGGTTCCAAACACTGAAAACCAGCCGACTCTGGTAGCCGCCGTGTGCGGCGACTGCCACACCGAGTCGTTTGAAGAATGGGCGCAAAGCCCGCACGCCAATATGGGCTCACTCGGCTGCGCAGTGTGCCATCTGCCACACGGGCAGCAGATGCGGATCGCAGACGTCAACGCCCTGTGTGAGAACTGCCACCAGGCGCCGCAAGATATCTACGTGCACGCCACGCACCTCGAAAGCGAGTTCGAGGTGACGTGCGCAAGCTGCCACATGGGGCTGGACCCCGGCGTTCAACTGATTTCCGACAGCCACGAGCCGACCGATCACCGCATGGTGGTCGAGACGCGCGCCTGCAATACCTGCCACGAAGAACTGGAAACATCTGGCGTATGGGCCGAGCTGACTGGCAGCGACGAAAGCCTCGTCATCGAGCGGGACTCGCTGCGGCAGCAGGTCGCCACGCTGGAGCAGCAACTCGCGCAGGATGGCGGCAGCGGCGGGGGGATCGACTATATTCAGCTCATTCAGGGGCTGATCGTGGGGCTGGGTCTCGGCACGGTCGTTGCGCTGATCCTGCTTCCGCGACTGGGGCGTAACACACAACCCGTCATCGTAGAAGAACACCCAGAGTATGAGCAATCAGATGAGCATGAATAACCCTAGCGGAACCCAAAACGGCACCCAAACGGAAGCGATCCTGACGCGCCGCGAGTTCGTGATGTTGATGGTCGGCGCGGGCGCGTCGGTTGCGCTCGCCACGATGCTGGCGGAACCGCTCAACCCGCTCTTTCAGAGGGTGCTGGGCGGCGACATCGAGCACGAGAAGTACACCGCCGCCGCATCCGACAACCCGCGTTGGGGCATGGTGATCAACCTCAGCACGTGCATCGGCTGCGAGTATTGCGTCTACGCGTGCCAGGCGACCAACGACGTCACCGACGCCATGCGCTGGAACGTGCACATCGTGGACGAAACGCCCACCGGCAACATCTTCCACATGACGCGCCCGTGCCTGCACTGCAACAACGCGCCGTGCGTCTCGGTCTGCCCGGTCAGCGCGACGTACAGCCGCTCCGATGGCCTGGTGGTCATGGACTACGACAAGTGCATCGGCTGCCGCTACTGCGAAGTCGCCTGCCCGTACGGCGCGCGGTCGTTCAACTGGGAAGAGCGTGGCGACGAGCCGAACCCGCGCGCGCCGGAATGGGGCACGCCCGAGGTGCCACGTCGCCCGCGCGGCGTGGTGGAAAAGTGCACCTTCTGCATCCACCGCATCGACGCAGGGCTGGCGGCCGGTCTGACGCCCGGCGTCGATCCCGAAGCGACTCCCGCGTGCGTCAACATCTGCCCGGTACGCGCCCGCGTCTTCGGCGACCTCAACAACCCCGAGAGCGAGGTCTCGCAGATCATCGCCTCAACCGCGACCTTCCGCCTGCGTGAAGACCTGGGCACCGAGCCGAACGTGTATTACATCCCGCCGGAGGGCCTCGCGATATGATCGACCGAGCGCTTGGGGCTGCGCGCCGCTCCCCTCACCTTACCATCTGGTATCTGTTCCTAGTCACGCTTCTCGCCTTCGGCGCGGTGTCCGGCGCGAGGGTCTTGATCGAGGGCCTGCGCGTCACCAACCTGACCGACGAGCTGCCGTGGGGCCTGTGGATTGTGATCGACCTGTCGTCGATCGCGCTTGGCGCGGGCGCGTTCACCCTGTCGGCGGCAGTCTACGTCTTCGGGCTGAAGCAGTACGCCTCGATCGCGCGCGCGGCGGTGTTTGTCGGCCTGCTCGGCTACACCTCGGCGATGCTGGCGCTGTTCGTTGACATCGGCCGCCCGGACCGCTTCTATCACCCCATCCTGTACTGGAATCCGCACTCGGTCCTGTGGGAGATCACGATCGCGGTGATGTTCTACACGACCGTGCTGGTGCTGGAGTTCACGCCGATCATCGTCGAGAGCACGCCGCTGAACAACTACGCGCTGGCGCGGCGGCTCGGCCACTTACTGCACCGGATCATGCCGGTGGTCGCGCTGGTCGGTATGGGTATCTCGATGGTCCACCAGTCCTCGCTGGGTGCGACGTACGGCATCCTGACCGCGCGGCCGGTGTGGTACTCGCCGAGCGCACCGGTGCTATTTATCCTCTCGGCGATCGCGGCAGGCCCG
>Ga0134095_1000619_pt1 | contig 32643 bp, 32 predicted proteins | sample 6_2taG_FD_94449 | JGI IMG/M metagenome (GOLD analysis project Ga0134095, IMG submission 94449) | Switchgrass degrading microbial communities from high solid loading bioreactors in New Hampshire, USA - 6_20_20_110_A2 metaG | ecosystem: Engineered > Bioreactor > Semi-continuous > Anaerobic >... | reverse complement strand
TAAAACCTGAATTTTCTCCCGGTTGAAACGCCGCCAGGATCACGGCCTGGCGGTTTCTTTCCTTCCCGATAAACCGTTCGCCGTGATAGCCAACCTTATTGATCTCTATGTTTGTTCAACCAGTACAGGTTCCCAATAGATCGCCTCTCATCAGGTTGCTATCATATTCGGGAGAGGAAATAAACGAATGAATAAACAAATTCTGCATGAACGGTATATGAATTTAAGGGGTGCTACTGTTTTAGGAGTGGCTACAAGTCCTTATGCTGACCCGGAGACAGGGGAAGAATCACCCTGTGCTTGGCTTCAGCTTTGTCTTTTAGATAGTGAGGAAGATACTGTATCCGCTGTATTACCCTTACTGTGTCCTATCTGTGGACGCCCCCTGCACTTTGAATCGGAACACTCTGTTTTTGAGTTCGGTGAAAAACTCAAAAATTACCATATCAAATTTATCTCTGACCATTACACCAGCGCAGATAATATTTCAAATTTTTCTCAAAAGATGGGGTTTACCATTCAGGTCGATTTGTTAGAACACAATGACCAGAACAGAAATGTATATTTTCCCTGCACGCTCCTGTGGTTCTCGCTGGACAGCGAGGCTGAATCGCCACCGGAAAGCATTTATTCTCTGGGTGATGTTGAGTGCGGCAATCCATACCGTCCGGTAGATAAAGACGGTTATGTTGTATGCGAGGAATGCGAGAATTTTGCCAACTGCCAGAGGTATTATTCCAGTTCGGACTTCCACATCCCCGAATCTGACTTTGCTATCTTTGTCGACCCAACGAGTGTCGTTCAAGTTGAATATATTGAATTTCAAGTTCCCTATCCAGTAATGGTCGCATTATCTGACCCAGCTGGATTGGAAGAAGCTCCTCCTTGCGCTGTCAGCTCTCCTAACTGTTATGTGAGCTATTTTGAAAATGAGCGCGGGGACCAGTTTGTATTTCTCCTCGATTATAGAATTGGCAAGGCGGTATTGCGCACTTCAATGACAAAATGGCAGGACATGCCGGTAAAATTTGGCGAAAAGCCGCCGCTTCCGCTGAATGAATTAGAAAAAACGTGGTTGAATTTGTGCTGGAAAGCGGCTCTCAGACGAGGAACAGAAATACATCCCACCATCCCCCTCTAAATGCAGTGACAAAAGCCGGGGGATTCGATATCTCCCGGCTTTTTTGTGCTTTTTAGTTGACTCTGTGAAAAGGGATCAAAATTCTTCAAGGGGATCGTCGAAACCCGGGCGGTAGATCAAGTCATTGCCTTTGTCAATTCCCGGATCGGGCCGTTTCCATTCATCCTTCTGGACAGGAACGATCTTTACCATTTCCCCGCTTTTATCATCAACGATAATAATATCCTCGCCGCTCACAGCGCGCTCAATGAGTTCAAAAAGCTGTGCTTTTGCCTCGTAAATGTTTACCGTAATTGCCATGACGTGATTATCCCGAATCTGATCAATCTGTCAACATCTCGCAAGTAGTACCTTGTGTTTAGCCTCCAGGGATAATCGTGAGCAGAAGAGTAGTGGTGTAAAATCCCGCAAAGGTTTCTGCCGGAATGACCAGGTTGAACTCCGGCGAGATCAGATATTTTCCCATACCACTGTCAATCTCTGCTATTACCATGACCAGACTGGTGGTTGCCAGAGACTGCCATTCCGTTATTTGACTGACGGGCAGGGCGTTTCCGGCAACCTCGCGGATGTTTTCCTGCGGCAACCGGACAGAAAAGCCAGACAGACTGATGATCTGACCGTTTTCATTGTAGAAATCGGTAGCCGCTATAGAGATATACCATCCGTCCCCTGTTCCGGTTGCATCTGTTGCGTACCAGTCTACAGAGCCGCTGGTCATCTGGTCGACCCCGTTCAGGGTAACGTTGGCAAGTACAAGAGGGGCGGGTTCCAGATACAAGGCACCATCAAAGACTTTTACCTTCGCTTTTACCGGTTTTGCTTCTTTCCCGGCCAGGATAAATTCCCCGAACTGGTTGAGATTTACACCAACCAGGTTTGAGCTTATCCCTCGAAAGCCCCCATCATCCACCATCAAGGACAGCCACTGGTCTGACCCGTCATCATAATACCCGAAGGACAGCGTGCTTTCCATGATTCTTTCAACCTCGCTGTCTGAATAGCTGTAAGTGATTGTGTAGGGAACAGAAAATTTTTCTAACCGCCCATTTCCATCAACAGCCAGAACCGAAAATCTCTTCAAGTCAATTTGAGATTCGGGTACCGGATATGGGGATGTGGTGTAGTCGAAAAGATACACAAGTGCCGGTTCGCTGACAGCGCCAGCAGGGATTTCGATTTTCAGCTTTTCACTGGCATCTTTCAGAGTGCATCCGTTTTCGCCGTCAACGGTACAGGTTGCGGCATGGCTGATGCTCAGCCTTACATCCACCTCACCGCATTTCCCCGTTGCTACGTTCCCGGCGTTATCCTCGGCGTAGCAGTAGATATCGCTTGGTTCAGAGACCAAGACCGCCGGTTTCCAATCTCCGTCCGTCGCGGAAACATACTGCACCTTAATCCCTGATCCACCATCATTATCTTTGCTGGCAGGAACGATCACCTGAGGGGTCTTGTAAGTTTTACCCGGCTTCGCCCCGGAATAACCCAGAGTAGGCGGGGTTTTATCAATGTTCGTGATGCGAATGGATGCCGGTTTCGTGGAGCTGAGATGGCCGGCTTTATCGCGCGCAGTAAACAGTACGGTATCATTTTCTGTCAGGGTGATTTGAACCGAGCCGCTCTGCTCCGTTGTGGTAACAGAAGACTCGCTTTCCAGCCCCCATTCAATAGACTCAACACCTGATTCAGGATCAGTTGCGGTCAGGGTAACGACAACATCTTCGTTCGTCCAGTTTGTCGTAGATACAGACGGAACAACAACAGGGTTGGTCGAGTCGATATTGGTCACTGGAATGGAGATCGGCGCTTCCTGACTGCCAATCGTATTTCCGGCACGATCCGAAAGATAGTAAAAGAAGGTGTCGTTACTGTACGCGGTATGAGAACACTCCCAGGTTTCAACTCCGTCTGTACTGCTGACAACCTCGCCTGAAATCCACTCCGACTGAGATGCCAGTTTGCAGTATAAACGGTTAATCCCGGATTGATCGTCAGATGCTTGAGCAGTAATCTGCTTCCCCGTTTTTACGCTGACCCAATCCTCTACCGGCCCGTCAACATTTACCAACGGGGGGGTTGTGTCAATATGATCGATACGGATGGACAGAGGATTTTCTGCTGTACCTGTTTTGTCACCGTCAGTGTTTTCTGCCCAGTAATAGACTTCCCCATTTGCCGTAAGGGTTTTGGTGCAAGGCTGTGAGCCGCTGTCTGTCCAGTCCGATTCCGAATTTGTTTTGCAGTAAATATGCGCTGTGTCTGCGCTGTTTTCTGCTTCAATCGTGACCGTTACAACTGCGTTCGTCCATGTTTCAGGGCTGATGGATACATTCAGTATGGGGAGACTGGTTTGAACCCGGAAGATTTGATTTGGATGATTATAGGCAGGATAACCCCCGTTAGATAAATGTTCGGCAGACACTCCGATTGGAAAAACCAGGGGAATCAAAAATAGACCAGTAACAACCAGCCTGAATATCAATAAACCAAATCGGGAAAACGTAAAACCTTTCATACAATAATGACGAAAAGAGATCAAAAATAACAGACTGTTCATAAATCCCTTTAAAAGTTGAAAGGATTTATTTATATAAAAATGTGGGTATTTTCAAAAACCACTGTAAGTCTGTTCTCGATCTGACATCCAAAAAAGTTGCTTCGACAACAACCTGAAAATCGTTGGCTGGTTATACCCCCTTTGCAGTTGGAGGATACAGGTCTGGACTCTCGCCCCTGCAAATACCGAACGGGGCAGGTGGGTGATGCTTACCAGACCAAAGGCTTGAATGTCTTTAGCGCGCTTCTCGGAGTTGATAATCGTCAGCCACGGCATCAGGGCAATAATCTCATCGCTCATTTCCATACATGAAAACAGGATTTTGTACCCTAACGCCATAGGGGTGAAGGGCGGGTTCATCACAACTGCATCCCATCTTCCAGTAACTTCCCAAAAATCTGTCGGCGCTGTTACCTGATAGTTTTTCTCCTTGAGCGCACATACCAGATTCCCTTCACCAGGGGTCGGTTCCAGCACCGTGACCACTTTATCTGACAGAAGAGAAACCATGTATTTGCATACCCAATCGGGGGTCTGAAAGTCCATATCACCATCCTTCACAGGTTTTTCAGTGAAATGACGGCGAAATGGACAGGAGGACAAAATTCGAAAAAAGGTTTATTTTTACCGGCTGTCTCTCATTACAAAACCTTGACAGTCCTCGGGTTGGTAATTCAGTCACAGGACTTCATTTTTTTGTGGTTTTCTCCATCGGCTTCTGTAGTTTTTCAGGCAGTATGCAAGTATGGATTGAGCGCAGGGAGACGCATGAGTTTTGCGGCTTTTTCATCTTCGCGAAGCACGCGAAAGAATGTCGTCAGGTCTTGGTTGATATCGTTGTATACCTCTACCGGGCTGACAGGCTTAGAGAACAGAATATGTCCTGCACCCCCGAACACTTCGACATAAGCCCTGTGGGGAGGGATGCGGCTGAGAACCTCTTTCCTTTGATAATATTTCCCGCCATACTAATTAATTGGACTTTTATTACCTGCCATTTACCGCTAATTCCGATGAATAAAATATTGGTTTTGAATATATTAGCAGTAGGGAATGGCGATGTTTTTTCTTAATAAAAATTGGAATTATTTGATGGAAGTAGTAATCCGCTGAAAATTAGCGCCCTGTTTTTTGCATCAATAAAAGAATTTCCATCTAATGAGCAGGTCAATCAGGTTGAGCTGTAGGATGGAATCGTATGGGAAGACCATCACCTTTGAATCGAACAAAGCGCCGCAAAAAAACGGACGATGATTACATTGATATGCTGATGGAAACCGCTATGGAGGTTCTGGAAAAGGCGAATGATGAAACGCTTCGCAGGGCGGCGCTGAAAGTGATCGTTGAGCTACACCAGAACGATATCGTTGAGCTGGACATCCGCGAGTTCGCCAGAATCCTTTATAACGAAGAGTCCAGCCTGATCCAAAATGAATCCCTTTATCTGTTTATTACCGGCACCAATTCCAGAGATGACCGTGCGAAACTACGCATACTGCTCAACCCTAAGTGGCAAATGAACGGATGTGTGCGTGAGTTTTTTATGCGTGGAGATCGGGAAACACAAATCCGGCTTTTGACGAAAGCGATCCATCTGGCAGAGATTATCCTTGACCGGGCAGAAAAGGACGCATCCCTTCCTGGTGATGACAAAAACATGACCTGCATCCTCAATTTACTGGGGGGATCGTTTCACCCGGACGATCTCAAAAGAGTTGAAAAGGTTCTTCTGCGGGCGGCGGTTAACAAACACGCACGATCACTTCCGAACGCGCGTGTCTCGGCTTTGCGGTATTATGCACTCCATATGCTGAACGGCAACCTGCCGCCCAATACCGATCTCGTTGACGAGTTTGAAACAGCCTACTTCGAAGTCGATGATGATTTGACCAGAGGGCGCATACAGGACGCGATTCAATACATCCACCAGAACTTAGGAAGGAAAGTCCAGCCCTTTTCTACTGCTTCTTCGACTTGATTTTGGCTCGCAACTGCCTGAGTTCCCTCTCGATTTCCCGTACGCGTTTCTGGTATTGGGACACATCCATTTCGCCGCGCAGTTCAACGATTCGTTCCATCAGCCGTTCCGCTTCCAGCTCCAAATTGCGGATTTTTCCTGTGCTACAGTCAGGGGCGTGATTTTTTAGCATGTACTCGGTTGTGTAGTGCTGACATTCATGGCAAACGCGGATATCGTACTTCTCACAGAACTCCCGGTGAGTTTCCAGAACTGCCCGGAACATCCGGTTGCCGCGATTGGCATGATCTACGATGCCGTTCAATCCCCCTGCTTCAATACAGAAAACCAATGCAGTTTCACGGCTTTCATCGGGCGACACTTCAGGAATCCAATTGGCAACCTGCAACATGCCTTCTAGATTGCGCGCGTTGCGCCACATCTGCCAGGAAAACTCGAACTCGCCCAGGATTTGAGCGGCTATTCTTTCGTCCGGCTCGAATCCGGCTTCCATTAGATACTCTGTAATGGGTTTGGGGAAATTACGTCTCTGCAATCTCAACAGCCCCTCGCAGAGTATTTGATTGGAGATCGGGACCGCTCCCCCTTCAACTGTGATGCGGTTTGTGTCTCGCTGATTACAGACCATTCCGTTCGCCTCCTATGAGAATCTTCTTCTATGATAAGACGAATGAGGCCAGAATTACTTCCAGTTTTTCAGGGCTAACCGCGACGATCTTGCAGAATCACGCATTTTTCCAGAAAAAGCGTCTCTTTTTTAAAATCAGGTTCGTTTGGGAAGGGGTGATCCATATGATCTGTAACGAAAAAACGCTTCATGCTAAAAATCACGCGGCGGCTCTTGGTAGCTCCTGTGTTGAAAACGTGACTGGATCGATGGATCAATTAACTGCAGAAAACAATGAAATCAGGATGTACCGGGTGGCGAACGCCAGCGATCCTGAAAAAGAAACCTACTGTCTCCATGTTAATGACAGCATTTTCAATATTGAACGGTACAAATACGGCTGGCTCGTCAGGGACAGTCAGACGGATGAGATCGTCCTGAGCGGGTTGCGTGACCTGAACAAGTTGGTGACTTTGGTAGTCGAAGGCGTTCAGGATAATAAAATGGGTCGTCCCAGGCCGCAAGAAAAATACATACCGTCTGCCGGGTGGCTTTCACCGGATGGCCGCTTCTTTCCATGTGATCGGGCAGAACACGACGATCTGGCAGTCCGGCTGAACCGCTATCTGGTCAAACGAAGTGGGGTAAGCGATGTAACCGCTCTGGAAGAAGCTGGATGGCTTCGCGTCGACTCCGATGGCAGGTTGAACCGCACGCTGGATCAGTACGTAGAACGCGGCTGGCCTTATGGATCAGACGAACAGCTATTTGCGCTGGTTGAGATGGGGAAGACCGGAGATAAGGTGTGGCAGGAGGGCATCAAAGCAACTCTCCAGTTGATTCATATATTTAAAAATCTGGATCGCAACAAGAGGTAGGCATTCAAGATCGGCTTGATTTCAGGCGAATCGTTTGCACAGTATGTCGTTTATCTGGCGAACCGCATCTAAGTAGTGATCTTAAAAAGAGGTGAAGTCATGAGTTGTCAAAATAAGGTCAAGAATCCGAATTCGGCATGTGAAGTTGCTGGAGGGGTTCAAGTCACCGCGAATACAACCCCGTTCGCGAATGTCAGGACAGGTAATTTGGGGCTGGATGTAAACATTGCTGTGTCAAATCCAGGCGGTGGTTATGGGAAATACGAGTCTGTAACTAAAGCTGTTGACGAGTGCGCAGAGTGGCTACTTCGAAATTTCCCGGATAAGAATTTAAAGAGATTAGACAAGCGGTGCAATTCACATGGGCTGTCTGGTGGGGCAGCCCGCGATCTGGAAGGTACAAAATATCTAGAGACCGCTTATATTCTCAAAGCGAGAGTAGATGAAATCACAGGGAAGATCGTTTATGGCGCTGGTTTTTCATTTCACAAGGAAAATGTAGATCGAGTTAAGAGTGAGGTTCCATACGGACTTATATTTAATTTTCCTGACCGCGAGTATGCAACTATCTACAGCCCCTCTTATGAAACTGTTGATGAAGCTGGTAATTGGCTGAAAGAGTGGGCGAAGAAATACTGCCCGCATTTAGGATAAAAAACGATCTTCCATATTCTGAAAATGAAAAACCCCGAACGAATCGGGGTTTTTCATTCACAATCAAAGCAGGTATTTATTCCCTTGAATCTTCTTCCAGAGCGATGCTCAGATCGGGGGGGATTTTGATGTCTTCTCCTTGAAGAATGGAGAATTCCTTCAGGTGTCGCCTGAAATAGTCTTCCAATGCCGCCTCAATCACAAATGATTCGCTTCGCCCCTCGCGGCGAGTTAGAAAATCCAGCATGAGTAAACCTTTTTGGGAAAGACGAATAGTTTTTCCTATTTTATTCGCCCTTGTTTCAATCGGATTGTTTTCCATAAGCTACCTTTCCATGAGTTCGCCGCATCGCCGGGTAGGATGACCTTCTCCCACCTCAGCGAAAACGGGGTATAGTCCGATTGGTATAACCAACCTGCCGTTTTCAGCAACGATTTCGGGGTTCTGTCCCCAATCCTCCAAAAGAACAGTCGAGCCGATTGCCATCGAGGTTGGCACATCAATGGCGCGCTGATTACTGCTCCCCCGGTAGGAAAGGAAGGGGTTATCCAGTTCGGCGCGAAACGGGCCATCGACCAGCACATCCACAAGCGGGAGGATTTCCTCCAAATAGGGACGGGCGGGATGATTTTGGGACGCAAGCACTTCCAGTTCGTATCCCGTGTAAACGATGATGTGGTTTGCACCCCGTTCCCGTAAGGCTTTCAATAATCCGAGCAGGGCTTCGGGCTGGAAAAACGGCTCGCCGCCGCTGATGGTGTATTCCCCTGTCTCAGCGCCCCGCCGGGTCAGCTCATCTGCTAAAGCCACCACTTCCCATTCCTGACCACCTTCCGGGTTCCAGGTCTGCTGAGACTGACAGCCTGGGCAGTGGATGGGGCAACCCTGCAAAAACAGAACGGTGCGCTTCCCCGGCCCGTCAACGAGACTTCCTTCAAGAATTTTGTGGATGCGAATTTTCACTCTACCGCCCCGTTTTAACGTTTGTTGAAACCCCGACTCTATTGAAATCGGGGGTTGGGTCATCTTTTTCGACCGAACCGAGCTTGTCCAGCCATGCGCTCAGGTTGGAGCAGGAAGGGCCTTGCACGCCCCGCACGGTGGCCTCGATTTTTCCGTCCTGCCCGATATTCACGTCAATGCTGTGTGACTGCCCCTGGCTACCGGCACTAACTGTCGTCTTATACAGTTGAAAACGGGTGACACCATCCTTGGTGGGAAGCTGGCGAACGGTGTAGCCGTTCTGCCGGGCCAGCCGCTGGACTTCGCGGAAGTTGTAGCGGTCTTTGATTTGAGTAAGGAGACTCTTTAGCCGGTATTCGTCCATGTCGTTGACCTGAACGTTGAAGGCTTTGGACTTCTCATCCCATGCGAAGCCCAGGTCATTGCTTGCCTGCCATTTGAGCTTCGTGTTCAACGTGGCATGGCGCACAACGATGCTGGATAGCGAACGGTCTGACCAAAATCCTTTCAGTTGGATGCTGGGTTTATGAAGGTCGGGGGCGAGTTCATATTCCAGTCCGCAGTCGGTCAGAGCCTGAAGAAGGCTGTCTTTCTGACGGAACTCGGTAGCAATAACTTTATAGCGAGACATTTATTCCTCCACTCGGCAATCCAGTCTCAACCGGCTTAATCATCCTCCAAAACCAGAGAACGACCACGCACCGCAACCTTTGGCTCTTCTTCCAGCGGGTCTGAGGCGGGCAGGGCGCGGTCTTTAGCCCAATTACGCAAAGCATCAATCTCTTTGTCCATCGTCCTGGCAACCGGGATGACCATTTTCTTGGCATCCAGCAGGTGTTTTGTGGTCAGCTTTTTCTTTTCAAAGTAAGCGCGCCGGATAGCGATTTTGACCACCTTCTCAATTTCACCGCCTGTGAAGCCCCACAATGTGTTTGCAACTTCTTCCAGGTCAATGTCGGATGTGTCCTGATTGCGCTTTCGCAGGTGGACTTTCAGAACCTCCAGACGGTCTTCGAAATTCGGCAAATCCACGAAGAATATGGCGTCGAAACGGCGCAGGAGTTCCGGGCGCACATTCTGAACCGAGTTCGCGGTGGCGACAATGTAGACCGGTGCTTTGCGTTCCTGCATCCAGGTCAAGATTGTTGCGAAAACGCGCCCGGATGTGCCGCCGTCCAACTCGCCGGTGGCGCTACCTAAGCCTTTTTCAATTTCGTCAATCCACAGCACGTTCGGCGCGGTGGCCTCAGCCACCATGAGGGCCTCGCGAGTGCGGCCTTCACTTCCGCCGACAACCCCTGTCATCAGCGCGCCGATATCCATGCGGAGCAGAGGGAGTCTGCCACCTGCGATGGCTTTCGCCATCAAAGATTTACCACCGCCGGGGATACCAACCGCCAGGATGCCAGATGAAGGGTCAACATTGGCTTCTCTGGCTTTTTCAGAGAACGTCTCATAATCTTCTTCGGCGTACTGCTTTAAATACCGCAGGCCGCCGACATCGTTCATGGTGACTTCACTATCGTAAAATTCCAGAACGCCGGATTTGCGGATAATCTGCCGCTTTTCAGCGATGATGTGCTTGATGATTTTCCCGCTCAGTTCTCTGGCGGCAATAATAGCTGAAAGAAGTACGCTTTCAGCCTCGAATGCAGTCAGGCCGCGCATTGACTGGATGATGGCGTCCTCTGTATCGCTGTCCAGATTAATCGGCACATCCCCGGCCAGCTTGCGCTTATTGGTGAGAAAGATTTCGCGCAGTTCGTCCACATCGGGGAGCGGCCAGTCAATGATGACGATGGACTTATCCAGGTCAGGCGGGGTCTGGAACGTGGTCGGCGGGGAAATGAGAACGAGGGTGTGAGGGGTCTCCTCAAACTTGAAGCCAATCTCCCGGATGTAGCGCAGGACAACAGCCTGGGACAGGTTGTAGTGGAAATCCTTCAGAATGAACAAGGTCGGGGTGTCATATTTTTCGGCGTACTGGTAAATCTGTTCCAGAACGTTGAAGGGGTCCAGCGTATCCTCAGGCGCAATCTCCTTTACACCCTGTAGACCGCGTGTTACCGACCATTCGCCCACCTGCCGCTCAACCTTTGATTTGGTGACAAATTCTCGGATGGCTTCCATCACCCGGTTCTCTTCGTGGGAGATAATCACGATGACGGGGAAATGGCTGTTGATGTAGTTTTTCAGCTTGGCAGTAGCTTCTTTGGTATTCATCGTTCCTGACCGTTGATATTCGAAAACAGGCGGGTTAGTCCTCAAAAACGAGGAAATCGGCACGGCTGACCTTAGTCATGGACTCAACCTCGGCATGTGCCAGGTCAGCGATTTTCTCCAAAGTTTTCTTGATTGATTTGATGTCGCGTGGGGGAGCGTTTTTAGCGCGCTTTTTACCAACATCGCCGATGAGCTTCTTCAGCTCCATCAGCCGGTCGTGCAGTTCGTGGTCATCGAAGATGGCAAAGAGTTTGTAGAACTCCAGCAGGGCATAAGCTTTCTCGGCAATTTTGCCTTTCACGAAGCCGTTTTTCTCAATCGACCTGAGCATCTCCTGAGCATCCTGGGCGATTTGGTCACGCAGGGAGAGGATGACTTCTTCAAATGGCGAACGGACGTTTGCCAGCATCTCCCGAACACGTTCCATTTCACCCCGGAACATCGCCTCGAGCTGTAAATCTTTTTCCTGTTCTTCTTTCTGGTGCATCCGGCGTACGTGGTCGTACTGTTCCTGCAGGATGGATGCTTGCAGATAGGCTTCCTTAGCCGCCGCATCTGCTTTTGCGCGCTCGACCTTAATGCGAGATTCCAATGCGGCAAAGTCAATATCACTGAAAACCACCGCCGGGCGGTAGTCTGCCTTTAGATTTTCCTGTATCTTTTCTACAGAGGGGAACTTGCTCAATGTGTGGTTTACCACAGCATCGACAAATTCATCCACGTTTTCATAAACTCGCCCCTGAAACCGCAGTCCTTGAGCGCGGTATCGCTTTTTCATTGAATCCCAGGTTTCCCGCGCTCCAGCCGCGATGTCTTTAGCGAGGATGTCAATGTAGCCATCGTAGTTTTCGATAATCTCCTGTTTGATGGCGTTGAACTCCTCAAGGTATCTATTCCATTCTTCTTTCCACCGCGGGTACATGGTGTAGGGAATCCAGCGATATGGTCTGAATCCGGTAATAACGTAGGACTTATCCAGGGTTTTCCGCAGGCGTCTTTCACATGCCAGCAGTTCATTGAGTTTGGATTTCGGGATAAGCAGGACAGACGGGATGGTGTAGCGTTCGGCCTTTTTCGAGCCTTCGAGAATACCGATTTCTGCTTTCGTGGCACGAATCTTGAACATCTGAGTACCGGTAATATCCAGGTCTACCAGCAATCCCCGCCTCCGGAGCCAGTTCATTTCGAGCTGGACTCGAGCTACCTTATCTAAGTTCAGACCGAGCGATTCTAGCTCCTGGCGGCGTTCAGCAAGTTCATCAGCCGCACCCTCTTTTACTTCAATGGGGAGGCGTTCCGTGGGCATTTCGCCGCTGACTTGCGTGGTTTTTGCTTCGTTCATGGTGTTACTCCGTATGCCTGCTAGATAACTTAAGTGACACTTATGTGGTCTTATTATAGCTTAATACAATCTGGATGTCAAGCACTTTTCTATAAAGGTTTTTAAAAACCTTTATAGACTTTTCAAGCGAAAAAGTGATGATTTGAAAGGTGTTTCATCCACTGCCGGACTGATCGCAGGAAGCGGAACATTCTATTGTCACTCCCCGCAACCGATCCAGACCGCGTTGGAGATCATGCGCCGGGAGAAAAAATATTCAGTATGGAGTGACAGTGAAAATGCCAGTGGACAAAGCGAAGAATTTATGACATTGCACGCTTCGGTACACGCATATTCCTATTTATCGCAGGAATAAAAACCTTTGCCAGCAAAAAACCGGGCGTAAATGTCCCACCGTTCCTCGAGGGACAGGCTGTTAAACAGTCGATAAAGAAGGAAATTTGAACCATTTTTGCCATCACGGATAAAATAAATAATTTTTGTTTACTCTGAAATATATTTATTAATTTCAATAATGAAAATTCCAATAGAAACAAATGTAATAAAATTGAATATTTATCGTCTATAATATAGAAGCTTTGACTTAAATAATAATTTTTAGTATAATAATTGTACTAAATGCACCCGTTGCATTAAAGGAAGGAATGATGGAGAAGCTGGAGAAGAAAGACGTTTTATCTATACTGGCTGTTTTTGCGGGGCTTATCCTGATAATTTTCTTCCTGGCTGAAAACAGCCCCAAAACAGCCAATAGGGTAGTTGAAAACATTCCAACTCTAACTGCGACTTCTACCGTTGAGGTCGCCGTTGTGCCTGGTCAGCGACCGACTCGCGAAGTAAAACCTACCGCCACTGCTACAGCGGTTATACCGACCATCACGCCTGCACCGACCTTTACCCCGCTTCCCACGATTGACCCGTTGGATGTGGTATTTCCAGAGGAAGAGGGGTGGGAGTATAAGTTGGTGGATTTGTCTACCGCTCGAACTGGTCTGGCCTTTGATAACGGAAACGATATTCGTTTACGCGATGAACCGTATTGCGAAGGTGCATTGGACGTGCTTCCTAACCTCGTAAGTTACTGTATAACCATCATTCAGGTTAATACAGAAGTGCGTTATGACCTTGCCGATGGAGAATATGTGCCGTTTCGATGGTTGAATCCAGATGCAATGTCAGAAAATATTATTCATGTGGAAGATTATTCTGACCTGTCATTTCCGAAGAATGAAGTATGTGAAAGAAAAGCACAGCTAGAACTCTTCAAGGTAATGGCAGAGTATGGTTTTTTGAAAATGTCATCTGGAAGAGTAGATGAAGTAGCAGGAGGGGTATATGGGCTGTATATGGACGTTATCACAACCACCGAGAAAAAGGTTGTAGAAACAGAGCGTGGAGACATCATCCGCGCCGTCCGTGTTCTGTATGTGCTTCCTAACGGAGAACTCCGAACGGCATGGCTGGCCTACGGCGTTCAATATGCAGATGGCACTGAGGTTCCGTCTTTTGTAAATAATCATAATGGCCGTCCTCATCAAGAAGAATACGTGGCCGATGCTGACACTTATTTCGAAGAACCTCATTATCTGCGTTTTGCATATATCTTCCCTTACGGGGAGGACGGCTTCGATTGGACAAACGTAAACGGCACACTGCGGCTCATGCAGTCTTCAAGCCCTGTTCCGATTGGCAAAGGGGTTAAAGATGCTGTTGCTCGTGCGTTTGAACTTAATGACTACCTTTACAGCCTTGACAATGGAGAAAGTGGACAGGCGGTTATTTCAGGAGAACAGGTTGATTCGTTCCTTTTCGTGCCAACAGACGAGCGGCTGTTCTTTCCGACTTCGCCTGTCGAGTTGAAAAGCATCTTGGAGGGTTGTCAGATCGACCCATAACGGAGTGGTTTTATGAAGGTGCGGTCAATTACCCTGGTGTTTGTGCTGGCGATAGCTCTGATTGTAATTTTTTATCAGCCGATGGGCGGCGCGGAGGCGTCGCCCCTTTACGGTACGTGCGGCACGAACAGTAAGGGCCAGCAAGCGAAGGATTGCGATGCAAGTGGGTACAACAAAACCATGGAGTCGGCAGGTTCCGGCACCTGTTCAACCCAGCCGCTCTCGGGGTGGGCTGGGGAACCATGCTATTTCCGGTACTATAAGCCAATGTGCTACTACAGCGGCCCGAAGGGAATGGGGCAGGGATCCCTTACATGCGGCCCGTCACCGTTCACCCCCGTTTCATGCGGCCCGTTCTACGTCGGATGCGGTAGCTATGATGATGGTGGCGGCGGTGGCGGCAGTGGCGGCGGTGGCGGCGGCACCTACGTCGGTTCACACGACGGTCATTCCGGTAACGTAAGTAAGACCGACTGCATTGCTGGCGGCTGGTTGCGCTGGAGTAGTGATAAAAGCAGAGACCTGGTATACGGCATCCTTGTCGATGGCGTAGAAGTGCTTTTCGGTGTTGCCGACCAGTACCGCCCCGATCTCACCGGCGTATGTACCGGCGGAACCTGCGCTTTCCACACATCCTTGTGGGGATATCTAACTCCAAACGAAAATCATTCGGTCAGGGTACGAGGACAGAAAGTGAACTCCGGTTGGTTTGATCTGAACGGGACTCCCAAGACCATTAACTGCATTGAACCCCCGCCTCCAGCTCCAACAGGACTGTCTTCAACCTGTAGCTTTGATGGAAGCCAGTTGACGATCAACTGGAACGCGGTTTCGGGTGCCTATAGATATATTGTCCGAATTGACCGCGATCCATTCACGGACTGGATGAACTCTGCCGCTGGCGACATGTGGAAAGAGCCTACGACCAACAGCATCACCGTGAATATTGATGCGAATACAAACTATCGCTACATGTTGCAGTCGGTGGGTGAGTACGTCTTAGGTGGTCAGACCGCATGGCAAACGAAAAACTGTCCATGCAATATTCCTTCGCGCCCATCTTCGGTTTCGCCCAGCGGGACGATTACACCAGGAACACACACAATATCATGGCCTGCGGTCACACAAGCTACTTCTTATCATGTAAGTGTATTGAATACAATTTCAGGCAGTTATGAACTGCAACGAACGAACTACACGGGAACGTCCATAAGTTTTAATTTCAAAGCTGGTCAGGCATACCGCATTCGCGTTCAATCTGTCAACCGGTGTGGGGCAAGCACCGCCAGAGAAGTGAATGTTGATGTGCCTCGCACTTACAGCGGGACCCATTACGGATTTTCTGGCACCGTCACCGACCTTGACCGGTACTGCCGTGCAACCGGTTATATGCGGGAAGACACTGACCTCTCTTATCGCCTGAATTTCCGTGTTCTCGTCAACGGCGTGGTTGTTGTGACCGGCGTCGCCAATCAGTCTTATCCTCACAGCAACCTCTCCAGCTACTGCACCGGAGGGCTGTGCGGGTTTGATGTAAACCTGATTCCGCATGTTACCGCCAATCAAGCCCATACGATCCGCGTTCAGGGTCAAAAGCGGGATGGGACATGGTTCGACTTGAGCGGTACGAATAAATCGCTGACCTGCCAGTACCTGCCCGCGCCCAATATGACCATTACGTGTGATCCGTCCGGGACAAAAGCAACGGTTAGCTGGCCGAAGATAACCGGCGCGAGCGAATACTCTCTGGCATTGGATAAATATCCATTTGACTGGTATAACCCGGCGGGTGGTGATATCAGCGTAACGACATCGCTGACAAGCCATACGTTCGATGTTACTCCCGGTGTGGATTACCGCCTGACGATGGCAGGTGCCCCGTATGGAACCTGGACAGGCTGGAGGAGTTTTAAGTGTTCTCCGCCGCCAACGCCTACGCCGACTCCAAGCCCGACCCCGGCGGTGCCGGTAGTGACAGGGACAGGGCCATCGAACAAGCCTTATTTCTGGAATTCGCGAGACGTTGAACCAAACATTGACCTTGAACTACCGAGCTTCATTGTGAATGTTGCTCACGTGGATACCAGCAATCTCGCGAATACCCGGTTTGTCTTGAATGTCATTGCACCAACAGGCAGGTCATTCAATGTATATGAATTGACCGGGGCCGAGCTGACATCGGCGGCTCTCAGTCCATATGTGGAGTACAACCAAACAGCCCGGACGCTCAAAATTACCATTAACGAACACAGCATCAACGTGATTGAGCAGATGAAATATAAGTATGCGGGCAAACCTATCAGCCAGTGTCCGGTGAACAGTCATAAATCCTGCTTCGGTACCACACTGGGTAAAGGGTTACACGGAGGCGATAAACCTTCTGATGCTATCGGAAGATGGGAAGCTGAAGCGGTGTTCAGCAACGGAAGTATCCAGAGCCAGCCGTGGACGACGATCTGGGAAGTCCAGAGTACACTGGTTGGTGAAAGATAACCAGCCTAACGAACAATCAAAAAGGCCTCTCCAATCGAGAGGTCTTTTTGATTCAATCACCATCTATCATATTCCCAGCTTTAGCGGGAGACAGGTTGCATCTCAGACTGCCAGACAGGAACACAGAGATCATTCAGGCGTTCCTTCACGGATAAAGCCAGCTCGCGTTGGAGATGACAGTCTTCGCAAATTGTCTTCTCCAAGACCTGATCGGGTTGTAAATTAATGCCGTCATACTGAGATAGATAGGCAATCCCCTGCTCGATTACCTGCATGGCGTTCTTGAAATTGATCTGATTGAATGGCTGTGTCAGCATCGGGTTCAAGAAGCGCAACTGGTCGGCGGGGACTTTGCCTTGCAGATAGTTACGAAGGATTTCAACGTCCTTGCAAAGGCGGTATTCTTCGCTGGAATTATCTGGCTCGAGCTGAATATACGTCAGTGTTTTTACATGCACCTCTTATTAATGTTATATGGCCGAGGCCCAAGAAACGCCCCCCCTTTTCTGAAACTGCCGTATACAAGAGTACGAACTTCTCAGAGGAGGCTGGTCATTCCGCGATTTCCAGTGTTGATATCCCTGTGTAGTTGTCCGATGTGCGGAAGTCAATCGTCAGGTTGGTGTTGCCGTGAAAACCAATTTTGCGGCAGATAATTTGCGAGCGAATGACCTGACTATCGTTATTCCCGGTAATGCGGCATTGTGTCTGTGGGGCGTAAAGCGTCCCCTGATAATACACATCCGAATTCCCCGTGATCCGTACCTCGCCGCCAGATGACGGGGAGTAGCGGGAGGGATCAGCAAAAATGAGAAGCCCGCGATAATCGTGGGTGCTTCCGTTCACGGTTGTAAACACGCCGACGCCGCTCTGTGCCGGTGCTTTCAGGCGGATTTCGGAATTTCCTTGTAAATCGAAACTGCCGCCTAAGAGAACGAGCAAAACATCATCGCCAATCACCCATCCATTCCCTTTTTTTGTGAAATCCCCCCTGATACAGTAAAGACCGGGTTCAAGCCTTACGTTTGCATTACTGCCTATGGAAATGTGATTGTACAGGCCTGGTTCAAGCGTCGTATCGGTGTCAATGTTCACGGAACCTTTGTTGTAGATATAGGAAGTGTTATTCGAGTAGTTACTTCTCAGGTTGCAGTCCGGCACCGGCAAAGACAATACCGCTTCCTGCGGCATCCCGCCCCGATAGGTTGGCTCAAAGTCTACATTGCCATTTATTTTAATATGGCCTACGGCAAAAACCCCGCCGTTCTCTGCATGGACACGGACATCGACATTACCGTTACCAATCAGGGAAGGGCAGTTTTTACTGTTCGCATTTGAATTTGAAAACACGTCTCCCCCGAGAACATTCACATCTACGTTCCCGGAGAAAACCATAGCATCGCACTCCGACTCGCTCGCCGCAAAGATTGCGTGGTCAGTCAGAGGCTGTGGGGGGACCACTCGAACTACTGTTGAAACGGTGATCTGAACGGGGGTTGGAAAAACAAAATGCAGGAAGGAAGTGTCAACAATTTGTGAGATCGTTACCTGCAGATACTGATCGTTGCCCTGATACTGCCCACTGGTAGGGGGCGATGCAACTGTTACCCAGTTGGTGACGCCATCATTATCGTAGCCGTTTGAAGCGGCTCTTTCAAGAGCAATGCTTTTCCAGTTTTGATTTTGTGACTTTGCCAGCGCACCGGCAAGTGCGGCGGCATCGGATGCGGCCTGGGCGTTGCGCCGGGCTACATACATTTCTGCGCTGTCCAGCGCGAGAGCGGCAAAACCGAGCAAAGCTACAAAGACCAGTGCCAAAAGGACAACCGACTGTCCCTTCTCCGATTTGTAATTCACTGTCAGCATATACCAGCTCCTGTAATTAGTTGCGGCACGGCGGGGAGAGGATTGTGCCAGTTGAGCTGGTGGTCATGGGGAAATCCTGCCGCCCCAGCAGAGTGCCAAGAAAAGGAGTAAGGATTTTGTAGACGTAGGTAACTTCCACCGTTACAGCCTTGCCGGTGCAGGGGTTCGGTGGGGTTGAGACTGCGACACTGACCACTTCCGGGTCTCTCAAGTTGACCGGAAACCGTGAGGAGGCCCGGACGCGGGCCTCGATCCCTGCATGGTCAGCGGGTGCATATGATCCATACAGGAGACCTTCGGTAGTCGCTTCGCGCAGTGTCATAAACGTCAAGAGGCCGCGACCGAGGTCAACAATCCCAGCGAGCAAAATCAATAAGATGACCGTACAGACGGACAGTTCTACCAGGCTCTGCCCCTTCTCACTTCGATGCGCGTTTCGTGTAGTCATCACCGCGGAACCTCTTCATCAATTAACAGGGATACTTTGAATGATGGTATGTGCGCTGTCGGCCCGTATCGGAATAGGAGGGACGTTCAGCAGAGGTAGAATGGGTTGGTAATCAACGCGGACATTCACCACAATCCGATCCCCAAGCTTCACGGGGTGAGTAGGTGGGCAGGTGGTAGACACGATGACCGTATCGGGGCCTTCGTCATATTGAATCAGGATGTCATCTTCTTCCAGACCAACCAACCCCCCGAAACGCATTGCGGTGGCTTTAATTTCCTCACAGTCCATATATCGTGGAAGCCCATTGGTACCCCCAACCGCTGATCCAAAGCGCGCCGCTTCCCGGCTCGCCGCTGAAACGGCATTGAACGCAAAGATCAGGCGTCCAATTTCCATAATTCCTAAAATTAGCATGAGTAAAATCGGGATCGCAATCGCGAACTCAACCATGCCCTGTGCTTTTTCTGTTGACTTACCCGTAGTTTTCACCGATATTTCACCATTAATAAATAATATATTCCTAATTACATTATAGCGTTCGGCACAATCCATTAATTAGGATGGTTTGCAGGCTAAAAAAGAAAATTGGATTATAAAAATTATTCCAATTTTCAATTCAAGCGGCGCTTCTGGAATGGGGGAGGCTCATAGCCCATGATTTTCGCCCCGTCAATCAGCGCGTAAATAAATTCACCGACCATATCTTCGTCAGAAAGCATTTTCTTTATAAACATGCGCTGGAATGAGTTGAGCGAGACAGTCCCCTTTCTTTCTTTTTCCAGAAGAATATTGAGTGTTTTTGTCATGACATCGCTTGCTGTCTGATCAAATTCATCGGATTCATAGTCGTCCAGCAACAGTTTCAGCACAACTGGGGAAAGTAATTCAGAGTTCTCATTGAATATCGAGATAATTTCCTTGAAAACAGTAAAGAAATCTTCATCACTCAGGAGATCGGTCCCCATTAAACCAACCACACGGATGTAAACATACGTCCAAACATCAATCTCATAAATGTCTTCGTTGAAATCAACAACGTACTTAGTGGGACTAGTGCGGTTTTTTTGCATTCGAAGGATTCCTTCCTACCGGTAAGTGGGTTATTTATATTGTAGGAAGGAGAATTTAGAGAAATTTTTCCCATCAGATAGGCCGAACGGCAAGGTAAGAAAAAGAATAAGAGAAAGTGCCATTCCTCATGGGGTGGCGCTTTCTCTTAATGTTGTCTTTCCAAAATACAAATTATTTCAAAAATTGTCATCTGGTGTACGAACTCGTTTTTTATAAAACGCCAGATTTTTTATTTTTAAGATATTTCTGAAAATACTCTCTAGTTTTGCTGGTTGGAAATATTTCGGGAGGATCGATGAATGGTGAGTGGGCAGATAGAAAAACAGGAAATTCTACACGATGGATTCTCACATGGACAGCTATGCGATGACAGGGAAAGACTGCTGTTAGAAAACCGCTTCAAGCATCTATTCGTTCGGGATGAAAGATTCAACCGCAAAGTTGTCAGTTTTCAGGGTAATAAGCAACAACTGGTACATAGATGGATCAAATACCGTGAAAGTTTTTCATCTGTTCTTGTAGAAACGCTTCTGGAGGATTTCAACCTAGCGCCCGGTGGCATCGTTCTCGACCCATTTGCGGGGTCTGCAACAACTCTGCTTGTGGGAAAGATGTGTGGTATCAACGCAACCGGTATAGAAATTCTCCCCAACTGCCATCTGGCGTGGCAGGCAAAATCGAAATTCGCTGAATATGACCTGGCAGAGCTGAAGGAAATCTACGGCCGGCTTCTCCTTTCAACCCCTGGTGTGGCTTCGAAACCATTCCCTCATTCGGCTATTACCGAATTTGCATTCCCCCCGGAAGCAGAAAATGCAATCATGTGGTACACGGATTGGTTTGCCAATCTGCCTGTAAGCGAAAACGCCAAACTGCTGGCCCGGCTGATCCAGACCAGCATCCTTGAGGATGTGTCCTATACAAAGAAAGATGGTGCTTTCCTCCGATGGGATTACCGGAGCGAGAAGCAGAGGCGGCTGAACAACGCCAGGTTAGTGCAGGGCAAAAAGCCATCTCGAAGCATGGACAAAGGCCCACTTCCCAGTGTCCTCGACGCCCTGGTTCATGCTTTCTCAAAAGCTATTTCGGACATTGGGTTACTGCAGGCCCACTACACAAGAAATGGGTCAGCGCATCAGGAATTAATTCGGGGCAGTACGCTTGAGATACTGCCTGTAATGCCTGAAAATAAATTCTCGGCGGTCATTACCTCGCCCCCATATCTCAACCGGTACGATTACACCCGCACCTATGCACTCGAGCTTGCTTACCTGGGTTGTGGTGATGAACTAAAAACACTTCGCCAGTCCCTGCTTTCCAGCACAGTAGAATCACGGTCGAAAAATTCAAGGTTAGAGAATTACTACCGGTCAATTGGACAGGAAGCCAGATATTCTGAAATTCTCTCCGTAATCAATCAAATACCAGTCCTGGACGAGATTAATTCAGCTATGAAGGTGAGGTGGGATAGGGGAGATTTAAATAACAAAGGCGTTTTGACGATGGTCGATCAATATTTCTCTGAACTGGCCTTTGTTTTTGCTGAAATATACCGGACGACTCGTTCTGGCGCACATATTGCATTTGTCAACGATAACGTTCGATATGGAGGTGAGATTATTCCGGTTGATACTATCACCACCTGCATGGCCGAGGCGATTGGGTTTGAACCGGAAAAAATCATCGTTCTCGATCAAAAAAAGGGTAATTCAAACCAGCAGATGAGCAGGTATGGCCGGACTGGGCTTAGAAAATGCATCACAGTCTGGAAACGCCCATAGATGGAATGTTTTAAAGGGTGACGCCACGGATGTGCATCCGTGGCGTCAGTCCTGCAAAATCTGTGGTTTCGGAGAGACAGACTGTGCAGTGTCATAAGTTTACCAATCATATTGACAATAGTCAACGAATCGTTTCAGTACCTATCGATTAGCTGTCGTCTCTCCAACCCTTTCATTGACAGCAAACGAAACGTGGTATAATCTGTTTATAGAATATATGTTCTAATTACTGAGGCTACACCAGCAGAAATCGGGAAAATCACCGGATGAACTCATACTCCATCATACCTTTGCAGGGCATCTCGGAAAGGCCAGCGGCAGTGAAACAGGCTTATGACCATTATCAGCCGGACGAGCTGTATTACCTTGCCGCCGCAGAATTGAAAAGCAGGGGAGTACGCGCTGACTTCGACCGGTTAGCACAACTGTTGGGGCTTTTGACGCTTCATCAATCGGAGCGTGGTCTGGAAATCATTGAGATGGCGATTAATTTCAGCGTGATGGACTATGCTCTGCGGCAGGGGGTTATGCAGTCCGGGTGCTATGAGTTCGTCGCTAACAGCGTCTACTTCTTAAAGCAGGATCAATCGCGTCGGTCTGCACAGTGGATGTGTTATTTGCTGTCCCATCCAGACATACCGGCGATTTTGAAACTGATTGGGCTTTCGGAGCTGATAGACCGGGCATACTACCATCCGATCTGGTGGAGAGAAGTTCTCAAGACGATAGCCATGAAGCAGACATTTACTATTCAGGAGCGGAAATTGTATGCAAAAATTATTCGCTTCGTTATCAGCCACCTGAAATCAAAAAACGATCTGGCATGGAAGTGGTTAAAAATTATCTCAGAATCGGACACTCACCCGCCCGAACTGCAGATAGCGGCAAAAAAATAATACTATCGCGTAATTAAATAAAAAAATAAATAATTAATTATTTAATTACTCGAAACACTTGACGGGTTTCCTGTTCTTTTTTGCATATTTCGTTGCGCACTGTCTAAAAAATACCTGTAAAACGCCTGTAAAACCCTCGTTCTCGCAACAACTCCGAAATAGCGCTCAATAAAAATTGACAGCAATAGGGGGCATCATAAAACTGTTGACGAAAATCAAGGTGATTAGTATAATTAGATTAGTAATCCACAAAATATAAAAATCCCAGCTGAATTAAATCTTTCTTTGCCGTGACAGTTTTCATTGCGATAATACGGTTGGCAGATTGAAAAAATATAAAATAAAAATCAATCCGCGCTTTTGATCTCTTTATTGGTGTTGCTTTATTGGTATAGATTTACCGGTGTCCTTATTGGTGGCTGATTTATTGGTGTTTTATCGGTGCAAGTTTTCTGGTGTTTTGTCGGTGTGTTTTATAGGTAGGGTTTATCGGTAGCTCAATATTTACTGGTATAAAAAAGATTTTACAGGTACGCCGGAAAAACTTACTGGTAGTCTACAATTGATATTTATTGGTATGGAAACTAGGGGGTCTGCGAAAAAATCTCAGGCTGTCGCCTCTTTGTTCTGGCGACAGCCTGTTTGTATTATCGAACCCTGCGGGTACGGAAGCGATCAATTATCCTCAAAGACATCATAGTACCCTTGATCAAGTTCTTCGTTTACCATGTGGGTATATCGCTGAGTTACTGTAATATTTTTGTGCCGTGCAAGGATTTGTGCCAGCCGGATATTCCCGCCGGTTTTTTTGACGATTTCCGTAACGAAACGATGGCGCAAGGTGTGCGGTGTAATTTCTTTCATTTCCCACCCCAACGCTTCTTGGACGCGCTCGGCCACAATGTTCCGCCCGGTGTTTGTGCTAATTGGCTTGATTTTATTTCCTACTCGCTTATCGTGGCGGGCAAAAACCGGCAGTTTCGCCAGTGGTTTCCCGGATGCTCCGTCCAATTCCGCTCTGGCTCGCAGGTAAGCCTTTAAAGCCCTCAGCGACCGGGTTGAAAAACGCACAACCGCCCGAGTATTTCCTTTACCAGTAATAACTGCCTTCCCTTCTTCGAGATTGACATCTTCACGAGTTAGTTTACAGGCTTCATGGACACGTAAACCAGTGTCAGCGAGGGTAATAATAAAAGCCTTGTCGCGGAGAATACGCAGTCTCTCCCGTTGCCCCGCATTCTCTGGAATCTGCATTCGCTCAACAAAAGCGATTAAATCCTCAACTTCTTGTTTCGGATATTCGGGTATCCGTCCCTGAACCTTTCTGGCGCCCCTCCTTATCAGGTGATTCAACTTTTCGACATTGATATCGTTAAATTCAAATGCCTTGAGATAAATGAAGAAATTTTTTACCGCAGTTATATAAAGACGTTCACTCGAAGGTTTCAGGTCATCGAGGGACGCTATAAACCATGAAATTGTTACGACATTGAGGGTGGTGACATCTTCCTTTTCGATGTCTAATCCGTTTGATTTCAGCACTTCTGCGAAGCGGTCGATGGCAAATTTGTATGTCGCTGTTGTGTTATCGCTTTTTGAGCGTTCGACCTCTTCCAGATATGAAACAATAGCCTGCTGTATCGTTGGCATAGTTTTCTCCGATACCCCCCATTATAATTAGTTTGGAGAAAATCAGCCTTTCTCAAATGATGCAAGTAAATTTTCAGGACAGCAGTAGAACCTCTCTAAATGTGGATGGGGGGTTCTCTTGAAATGTTCCAGTATCGGTTTGACTACATCTTTGGAGACGCCGTTACCATTCAGTTCCAATTCTTTCAGCGTCCTTTCGCTCAAGATGTAAACCTGCTGATTCTCAATGGTATCCACAAGGGCAAAGCTTTGAAAAGTTTTGACAATAGAACCCATAATTGAAAAACCTATCCTGATCCGATAATTAACCCAGAATATTATAAAGAATAAAACCCTTTATTTATTTTTATCTGCCTGCAACTAACAGAAGCAATAACTATATTAGCAACTCCCAAAAAATTAAAACAAGGGCTTTGGGTAAAAAAGAACACCACCCAACTGCGGGTGGTGTTCGAGGTATAGAAGCTCTAATTTCAGGGGGGTTAGTCTCTTTCTGCATACATGACTGTTGTCGGGTTTAGAAGCAGGTAGTAATCGCCATTTAGCATTCCGTGGTACTCGCTGTTGTAATAGGCCCGAAATTCGCCATCATCCCCAACTTGACAGCTAATGGATTTGTCACGCTTTGTGCCATCCATATACCAGCTAAAGGGTTTTTTCTCACGGAAAGCTTCTTCAAGTCGAGGTTTTATATATTTATAGGCGTGCTTTCCTATCGCAGAACTCAAGTGCATAAATTTAAATTCATACGCACCGGGCGGATACCCACCGAGGAGAGATTCTGGTCTTTCCTCAAGTATTTTTTTCAGGCTTGTCCAGACACCATCGGGGATCATCCTTTTTGCTTTTTCTACGGACTCCATGAAAATTCTCTTTTTTTCCGAAAACGGCAGCGGCGGGACAACGGATATTGATTTCAACCCATTCGTTGGGATTCTGTATCCGCGCCTTGATCCAATCGCGTTGCACAGCATTCCATCCGAGGCAATGAACAGACGAAGTTCGTGTCTGGTGCTTGGTTCGCTGTATTTGCCGCCCCTCCCCAAAACTGTCATCGGCTTTTCGTATTCTACGGTGAACAATTCCATCGTTAAATAGCTTGATGGATACGCTTTCCGGGAGTTTTCTAGAAGTTGGGAAAACTTATTCCTGATATCTGCAGTTCTATCGCCTGGTTCAATCTGAATAGTCATCTTTTCAGGATCGTTTCTCATCGCGATGATTTCTGCATCGCGCTCTTTCATCGCTTCGATTGCCAGCCGCATTGCCTCGCTTTCAGTGTCCGCTCCAATCGGTTTACCAGCGTAAGCTTCTCCGCCTGCTACGCCGTAAGGCCAAGAAGTCGAATAAATTGTCCGTTCACAAAGAGAGAAATTAGCCAGATATTTTGGATCGGCATTTTCGTCAGGATTTTTGAACACCGCCACACAGTACCGTTCATCGGAAGGGGCATCAAAGCTCTTAACATTGATCTGTTTCCACTCACTTCCATAGTCACCCCCCAGCATCCGCCAGGGCATTGTTATATAATCTTCCGGAAGTGTGCGTTCTATAAATGAATCGTTCTGGATGAGTTTATTCAGTTCTGCAAGTTTATCCGCCGCATCAGGGGCATCTAGATCGCTCAAAAAATGGTTCACTTCTTCTTGATGATCTTTTAAATGCGTTAAATGGGGTTTCACGCCCTCGATAGAAATTTTTCCTGCACCATATTGCCCAAGAACCCTTCTGGCCTCTTTCGAAAGCTGTGAGCAAACCATACCGATCCCTCCTTCGATAAAAATGTCTTTAATGAGGAGACGGTAAGGGTCATTTACTTGTATATTTTTGTAAGTTAATGGGGAATAATAAATAAGAAGCAGGATCACAGGTTCTCTACGGAACACCTGCGATCCTGCTGGAGGGGTGCATCAATCAGCTAATTGCCTGAACCGCAATTTTCCCTAGTAAGCGAGTTAGTTCGATTTCAAACGATCTGGTCACATCAGAAGTACCCGTAGTGGCATGGACAAGCTCGTGAAGGAGTGTTCCCGCATAGGCTGATTTTGATGCGAGCTGACTGCGCTTGATCACGATTCTCCCTGAACTGCTGTCCCAGACACCTTGTGTGTCGTCCTGTGTAATCCGCATCGTCTCTGAAATCAAGACAGGGGGCGCTTTACGCGTGTCGTTTATACCTGCCAAACTGAAAAGCATGGGTGTGATCGCGTATACCTCGGTCTCATCCTGCGAAAGCTGGTCAATGGGTACAAATTCATACTTGAAACTGTCCTCGTACTCTCTTGCGTAGGTATCCAGCGTTCTTACGGGAGGCCCACCAGACTTTATTTGTTCATCCAGCTTCTGCTTCTGAGCTTCGCTGATGACGACGAGGCCGATACCATCCTCGCGAATATTATCAATCAGGTTGGGGTTTTCAAAAATCTCCTGCTGGGTGACAAAAGCAACGGAGCTTTTCTCATTCAGGATATTCATCGCAAGCTGGCTGATTTCCAGCCACTGCATTTCATCGCACTGATCCCCGGTTGCGCGGAGTGAGACCTGACCGGCAAGGGCATCACGCACCTCGTCGGAACGCGCGCTTTTCAGAATATTCTTTACCCGTTCCGTGTAGGTAGACCGCCCGACATTCAGCCGCTCCCGATTCAACCGTTTCTTCATCCCCTCAGTGAGGCTGGTGATGTTGTAGCTGAACAGGAAATTTTCTTCTTCAGAGGCAAGCACACCGTTGATGTAGACACGCGCAGGTTGATAATCTTTTCTTCTGATGATATCCCCATAGGGCGTTGTTTCAATGACTTCTTCACTTGAGAATTTCAGGAACAAGTTCTGGGCCCGCTCCATATCGCGGCTTTTGATCCCTTGAAGGATGACATCTGTCCCCCGAATATCCTGGGGGGTATCGTCGTACTCAACGTGAAGGGTTGTAATCTGTTGAAATCCGTGCTTTGAGGCGTTTTTCAAAGTGAAGATTCCATGAGGAGAAACGATCTTGACCCTCACCCCATGTCGATTGAATGTGGCAAGGGCGTCTTTCAATCCAACGCCGAACTTCCCAATGATTTGGGATGGGTATTCCGTTTTTTCCTTATTCTCATTCAGGGTGAAATCTTCAATCCGTATTCCCCTCCCATAATCGCGCACATGCCATCCGTTGTGATCGCGATAAATTTTGACTTCGGCGCTTTTTGACAGAATTTGCTCGTCGAGCGCGTTGGCAATGATTTCACGGATGGCATGATGAACTTCCCAATTATCGAGGATTTCTTCAATATTTAGATCAAAAAGGCGGACAGACATATTGCACCCCTTTGGTAATTAATTCCATAAAAATTGACCCGCTGATCGAATAATAAGCGCGATAACTATTTTTGTAAAGGCTATCGAAATGGTATAATAAATATATCTTTTCGATAAATTGATTATCTAAGGGATATATCTATATTGGAAAAATCACGCTGGATTTTCGAGTAACGAATTTCAATGCGCCATCCTGATCCCGAAACAAGCGAATGGACAGTCCTGCGATGGGTACTGGTGGATGGAAAGCTTCATTACGTGGGGGATTATGACCATCTAAAACCCGGCCACCGCCCGCTTGCGTTTTGTCCGGTCTGTGAAGCACCGGTCGTCCTTCGACTCGGAAAGAAACGTGTATACCATGCCGCTCATAAACCGGGAGCTGAGTGTATCGCCACCCGGCCAGAAACGGCGTTGCATTTGAATGCCAAGTGGTATCTTGCTGAACAGCTTCGCCGCACAAATTCTTTGCAGATTCAAACTGTCTGTGATCGCTGTAAACGGGAGTACGAGCAGCGTGTTTCCAGTTATTTATCTGGATGGGATGACGTACAGGTAGAGTTCAGTATTGATTCTTACCGGCCAGATGTGACCCTTTTGAAAAATGGCGAGCCTATCGGCGCGGTCGAAGTATATGTTTCCAGCTCTGTGACTCAAGAAAAAGCAAATTTTCTGGCGAAAATCCCCTGGGTTGAAGTTCAGGCTAAACATATTTTGTGGAGAACGTCTTCCCGGTCTGGCTGGACGCCGGATAAACCTTTGCCTTTTCGAAATATCAACTGGCATTTCGTTGAAAAGTGGCATTGTGAGGACTGCAAAACCGAATTGCAGCGCATTCGACTTGAAGAAGAACAGCGGGAATACGAAAAACAGTTTGTTACAACAGCAGTCCGCATCGTAGATTTCTACTATCCCCAGTTCAAGCACTACCGGAAAATCTATTTCGCCCGCAAGCGAGTAGTGCAGGGTTCAATTGTGGAAATTTCCGTTATTGAAGATCGTGGGGGAATGATATGCTGTATAAAAAATCCCCTTTTTCCGGCAGATCGAAAGGGGTTGTGGCGGGCATTTGAAGACTATTTGGAGAGCAAACGGTCATCTGAGGACTGCATGATAGACAGCCACATGCTCTGGCAAAAGTGGGATACGTCATCGATCTCCGTTACCAAATTGAGAAACTATCGGTACAAGAGCCTTTTCCCAAAGCGATATTGTTGGGATAACGATAAGCAGGATTGGAAGCTCCTTCCTGACTTCGGGGAATTGGACTGGAATCTCTATTTTGAAAACCCGGACGCATACCGGTCGTCCCTGCTTGCATTGCGAGATCAGGCTTTCAGCTCCGGGCGGTTTGCTCAAAGCAGAAAAAAACTCAATCAAAAGAACAAAGTTCAAGCAGGTGCTGGATCGCAATCAACTTCTGACTTAATCCTGTTCCCCAAAAAAGCAGGGGTATGCCGGACATGTGGGCGCACTACTACCGAATGGTGGAGATACGACAACAAAACAGGTGAATGTGATTGCTACGACTGCTTGCACAAAAGTGACGCCTCCCGAAAATAATTTCAGGAGGCGTTTTTGATCGGAATGGGGACACAACTACTTGTCAACGCCTGTCAGCAGTTTTCTGCGGTTTAGCTTCTTCGCCAGTTGAACAAACTGCATATAATCCTCATCACTCAAAACTTCCCACTTTAGATAGCCATGTTCTCTGTCCCAGTATTTTTGATACGTAGACCTCAGGAAGAAATCCATTTCTTTCCATTCGTTCGGAATTTTGTCCATCATTTCAGGATAGTCTTTTAAATCTTCCAACCTGAGGTTTTCTTCCTTGTTGACCATTCGAACGTAAGGCGGGACATACTCCCGGACATCGAGTACAGGTCGAAGCAGTTTGCCCTTATATTCCCCTGCCGCTCGAACACCCTTCCCGCGCAGTTCACCCCAACGATACCAATAATTATTCCAATGCAGTCCGTCCTGAAGGATTTCGTACAGGAGGTTCATTCGTTCATTCCGCACTTTGTACGGAATCCACTTTTCTTTCAAATACTCGCGAAATGTTTTTTCACCTTCTGGCAATACCTCAAAATCGGGGCCATCATCCGGTGATTTTTGATGCGGGTAAAGACCGCATTCGTCATCAAAGGACTGTGTCCACCGCCGGTCGGTGAGGGGATATCGCTTGATCATCTCAAAATTACCAATGCCGATAGCAGGGTATCCACCGGAAATTATCCAGAGTCTAACTGTTACACCCTCTACTTCATACTCAGTTGAAGTGGCTGATGATTTCACCTTTTTGATCGGGGCTTTATCCAGGAAAGACAGATCAATGGTGGATTTGGAGATTTTTTGAAGGATTTCAGCCCCGCCGATTTCCCGGTTGAGATCGTCAGCCCTTTTTGTGCCAGAGTTGCAGACCATAAACACACTCCTGAAAACATCTCACGCATTTTGGGATTATAGAATTTAGACAGATGCACCTGCTTTCTCGGCAGAAATGTTTTTCTGTCATTCAATATCCATCACAATTTTTGCGGTGGCCTCTTCCATCAGATTGGTAGAACATCCCGCAGAAATCACACAGCCGGATGCGTTTGTCCAGTGGGCGATTTTTCAATGATTTGAGAAGGTCAAAAGACAGAATTTGGGCATCTTCTTTTTTGGCTAACAGATAGGCTTCATTCAGCTCGTCTATTGGGATTTGCAGGTCATTTTCAAGAGCGCGAGTCACAATTTCACTGAAAGATCGCTTTTTCTGGCAATCCCCTGATCGAGCAGTATGTCCATAGTGGAGATGAAAAAATTCGCTTTTCCAATCAACGGCCATCTTTACTCTCATTCTCACTGGGAATCTACTTTATATTAGAATGACGAAATTGCTTCTATTACGACATATTTTTATGAGTGGTGAATTTCGTGAGGGGGGATCACGCTTAAAATAATAAAAAACTCACCGTCCATTTTTTTCGAACGGTGAGTAAAAGCATATTTGAAATTGATTCGGGATCATTTATTTTCCACTACGATAATCTTGACCGGCAGAACCAGTTCGTCACAGACATTCTTTTTGCAGGAGGATTTGTCGGTTACGTGGAAGGCAAATCTGTAAACGCCCGGCTTATGGGGGGCTATCATTGCGAAGCGCAAATCCTTTTCCGAATTACCTTCCATTTTCACATCCAGCGTTTTGACCAATCCCCCCTGACCATCGTGAAACAGGAACACTTTGTCAGCGATCTCAACGGGCAGTTCAGGGCTGTAAACGCAGGATCGTCTCCCCACCTGGACACAATCGACCGGTATGATTTCGAGTTCGGGGCAATTTGACCTTTCGAATACAGAGTCACCTGTGTATTGACCGATGTACCGGCCTTCATTGAATAGATCAAAATTGCCTTATCGTTTTTCAAACGGGGAACGTCTTTGAATCCCCATGTGCCGTCAGCTTTTTTAGCGGCGAATGCCACAGATGACATCATCAGCGACATAACTAAAACAACGACCAGTAATAACGGTAATTTCTTCATTTCAGCCACTTCCTTTTGTTCAAATTAGTACATTTAATATATATATTAAACGATGAAAAAAGTGTCTCCGTTCCTGCCCTTATTTAGAGACGGTTATCTGCAAGAAAAATAACGGCGATCTATAAATAATATTTTTTATGGAGATTCACAGACCTGATTGGATTAAATAGATGCGGGATTCGTCAGTTCAAAAATCATTAGATGTGCCGGTAGATGGTATGCGGAACAGCAGTAAGACTAACGAACAACACAAGCCGATCCTGTGGGGGAGTGACGGTATGTAAGCCCGCGCAGGAGAACGTTCTGGAATCTGCAAAGGACAGGATCAATACCCGGGCGTTTGAAGAATGGTTCGCGGACAGTAAGATCGTAAATGACGATGGAAAACCTCTCGTTGTTTATCACGGAACTCCGGCAGGCGGCTTTACGCATTTTGACCGCAAAGGATCAATCGGAATATTTTTCTCAGCAGACCCCGAAATGGCATCCGGCTATGCGGTCATGGATCGCAACGGCGATTGTGCTGTGTACCCGGTATATCTTTCAATCTAAAATCCGCTTCGATGGGATTCCGATGAAACAGGGCGATTTCAGGAATGGATACTCAAGCAGTGGCTGGACAGAGAAATCCCATATGAGGTTATTGATGACTACGACAGGTATGTGCTGGAGCGCGAGTTTGAAGATTTTATCAATTCTGCGCCCTGAAAACCACCCGCTTGAGCGGGTGGATGAAAGGGCGAGTGCAAAAACAATGCTCGAACAAAACTGAAACATTTGAGCTATAATCGTCTATTGAACATGGTCATCCTAAAGGCGATTAAGTACCGAATTTATCCAACGAAGGCACAGGCTGAACTGTTGGAAAAGCAGTTTGGTTGTGCGCGGTTCGTATACAATCGTTTTCTGGCGGTGCGGAGGGAATATTATCTCGCCCACAAGGATGACCCGCAGAAGAAGGGGCTGAATTACTACGATACTGCCGCCCAACTCAAGGAACTAAAGAAGCAACCTGAATACGCTTGGTTGAAAGAAGCTCATTCGCAGGTGCTACAGCAGTCGCTCATGAATCTGGACAGGGCGTTTCAGAACTTCTTCGCCAAGCGAACAAAGTACCCCAAATTTAAGCGCAAGCATGGTGTTCAGTCCATCCGTTTCCCGCAATATTTCTTCGTTCTCGAAAAGCACATCTCTGTTCCGAAAATCGGCAAGGTGAAGGCGAAAATCCACCGTCCACTGGAAGGAAAGCCCAAGAACCTGACCATCACGAAAACCAAGTCTGGTCGGTACTACGCGTCTGTCCAAGTGGAAATGGAAGTTCCTGAACCACAGCCGAAGGCAAGTGCAGTCGGCGTTGACC
>Ga0134095_1000594_pt1 | contig 33730 bp, 27 predicted proteins | sample 6_2taG_FD_94449 | JGI IMG/M metagenome (GOLD analysis project Ga0134095, IMG submission 94449) | Switchgrass degrading microbial communities from high solid loading bioreactors in New Hampshire, USA - 6_20_20_110_A2 metaG | ecosystem: Engineered > Bioreactor > Semi-continuous > Anaerobic >... | reverse complement strand
TCATACAGGCCCTTATTCATGACTATGGAGAGTATGAAACAAATATGATGTGTATTTACCAGATATTTTTGAACCTCGTAGAATTTGTTGGCCCAGACTATTTCATAGGGGTTTTCCTGGGCATCGACTATCCCCTGCTGCAGCGCTATGTATAGCTCAGAAAAGTTCAAGGGCGTCGGGTTGGCTCCAAGGGTTTTCCAGAAGGCCATGTGATATTTGTTTTCCATAGTCCTAATCTTAAGCCCCTTAAAATCATTGATTGTCTTTATCGGTTTGTTTGTCGTTGTCTCGCGATAGTAAATCGGCTCAAAAAGAAGCAGTTTTAAACCTGCCTTTTCATATAATGGCTCAAGCTTTTGCCTGAAAGAACCGGACAGAGCTTTCCTTGCAAGATCCAAGTTATCGAACAACATCGGGATATCGAAAACCGCAAGTTCCGGTATAAATGTAACCTGTGGGGCGGTCGTCTGCGAGACCATGGCAATGCCGCCAACCTGGCATCCCTCTAAAATTTCCCTGTCTCCACCTAGCTGGTTATCCAAATATACCTCTACCTTTATCTTGCCATTAGACCTCTGCTCTATCATTTCCTTAATTTTCTGGGTTACAAATGCCCTGGGGGTGTTTCCCGTAGATGGATAAGCTCCGGCCAATTGCAATGTATAATCCGGTTTTGTTGCAGGCGCAGCTGCTTCAACTTTGGTGCTGTAACCAATGCACATAAGCAGCCCCAGAACGACAAAGATCGCCAACATAGCTTTTCCCCTGTTAACCTGCGCTTTCATTTCTCTTCCTCCTTTTCATGCTTTTACACTAAAGAAGCCCTAAAGAAGCCCATTTTGCCACACAAAATACACCAAGCTTATGTATCTTTGCCCAGATCCCCTCCCTTCAAATTATTGTCTAATAAGCACAAGACTTAGCTGTGGAACGTAGGTTATTATCAGCAAAGCCACAATAAACGCCACTATAAAAGGAATAGCCTTTATTCCAACCATCATCACATCCTCTTTTATCAAAGGCGCTGCAACGAACAGATCCACTCCAAAGGGCGGTGTGACCATGCCTATTGCCAAATTGGACACCATTATTATGCCAAGGTGAATCGGGTTTACACCCAATGCCACTGCTACAGGTAAGAGCATAGGCGCCAGTATAGCTATTGCAGGGCCTACATCCATGAACATGCCCAGAATGAAGAATATGATGTTGAGCACAAGCAAAAACACTAACTTATTACCTGCAAAGTAGGTTATGACGAAATCCCTTAGCGACGCCGGGGCTTGCAAAAGCGCCAGCACTCGCCCAAAGACGATGGCCAATGACAGCAATATCACGATCGGGGTATAGGACTTAACAGTGTTTTTCAATATGCCCATGGCATCTTTCGGCGTCAGGGTCTTATATATAAACAGACATACCAACAACGAGTAAAACACCGACACCACTGCCGCCTCAGTCGGGGTAAACACTCCACTGTAAATTCCTCCGAGAATGATGACGGGAGACAGTATCGCCCAAAAACTTTCCTTCAGAACCGTGACAAATCCCTTTTCTTTGAGCAGGTTGTATTTAGAAAGGATCAATTCCTTATTTTCGCCTTTCTTTTTTGCATATATGTACGCATAGACCATCAGGGATAACCCGATCAGGATCCCCGGGAAAATTCCGGCGATAAAAAGATGGCCTACAGATACTCCGGTAACCACGCCATATGTCACAAAGGGAATGCTTGGAGGAATTATTACCCCTAAAGATCCGGCAGTCGCAACCAGTGCTGCACAGTAAACTGCGTCGTAACCAAGAGATACCAAAAAAGGTATAGCTATTCCCCCGACAGCTGCGGTCGTTGCCACGCCCGAACCCGAAATTGCGCCGTAAAAGAGACATGTTACGATCGCAGTGATCGGCATCCCGGCTGTCTTATTTCCAATGAAGTAGGCGAAAAAGTCAAACAATTTATCTGATATTTTCCCCTTTGTCATTATATCTCCCGATAAGATAAACAAAGGGATGGCAAGGATTGGGGTATTGTCAATTGCGTTGACCATATTTCGCACGACGAAACTTATATTTCCAACGAAATGAGGATTTAAAAGCCCAGGTAAAATCGTGGCAAGGCCAAGAGAGACCACAATAGGAATCCCCAGCGCGAGGCCAACTAACAGTATGATAAACATCGTAATCGCTATCAAGTCAACTCACTCCAATCTGCACTGATATTGCACTCACTTGCAAGGGCCTTTCACTGCAGCTACTAAATCCTGTACGGAGCGTATAATCGTCAAAAACGAACCCACCACGATCGACAGATATACGATATACATCGGTATGTTCAACGCCGGACTTTTTTGGTTAGTGAGATATATCTTTTCTATCATTGGGACTGAATACACAAATATAACAATAAAAAACACCACAGTGATAAATTTAGCCAATATCGTGACAACCCTGCCGATAGTTTTGGGCAATATATCGACAAAGAAAGTAAGGGTTAAAATTGATTTCTCCCTAATGGTGAAACCTATGCTTACGAAGGCCGACCAGATAAAAGCGTAACGGCAAAGCTCCTCAGCCCATGTTAAAGAGGCGTTAAATACGTATCTCATTATCACCTGCAGCATCATAACGATGGAAATGACAGCCAACAAATTACATAGCACATATTCCTCGAGATGTTCATTCAACCAATCGATAACTTTAGCCATCGCTGATATCACCCCTTAATATGCTACCCCTTACCAGATGCCAATCCTTCTGCAATGGTTGCTCTGTCTTGATCCATCCTTTTAGCCGCAACAACACTTTGCATCATTGGCCTCGAAATAACGTCTTGCGGTTTCTAAACACCTTCGCGCATGCTCTGTATAACCGTAATCTCGTACCTTCTGTACATTTGGTAGCTCCAATGATAGCACGATATCGTCTCCCATTTTTTTAACAATATCGTAAATAGGAATCGCCCCTTCACCCACGTAATATCTTCCTTCCCTACCAGTAACCGCAAGATCTTCTTTATTGGTCGGTATCTCGCGTGGGCCGTCACAAATATGGACCATGCGGAATTTTTCTTCGGGTATATCATCGAGCTCAGACAAGCTGACCTTCGAGCGATAGAAGTGAAGTGTATCTATCAGATAACCACTGTTTGTTCTGTTAACTGTATCTATAACTTCTTTAGCTTCTTTTAAATTTTTGACCTCTGCCCATGTCACAAACTCCAGATTGACAAAAAGGTTGTACTGCTTTGCCAAATCACACAGCTTTGCAAACTGATCAAGGTAATAGTCTTTATCATCAGTCCAGATGCTGCTTATCACATCTGTTACGCCAAGTTCTGCTGCCACTTCAAAAGCAGGTTCGTAGTAACTTACATCTCTGCCTTTTTCTATCTTGGCTAATTCGATATCGTGAATTTTAAGGCCCGCTTCTTCTAGGGCCGTCTTCGTAAGCTGATACAACCTGTCCCTTTTAGACAGATCATAATTGGGCTCTCCGGGAAGCCCCATGTAGATGCTTCTTATGCCTACGTAGTCATAACCTATGAGCTTAGCATTGTATATCATCTCGGATGGAGTCCATTGCAAAACCGTAAGATGTGCTAGTGAAAATTTTCTCTTCATTAAAAAGTACCCCCCTCATATCTCTGACCCATGACGCCGACCAATAATGGCCAGCGTCATGGGGTTATCTGGTTAAAATCCGAAGTAATTCCTGAACGTGCGTTTCATCAACTCGACGTCAGAGTCAATCCCAAACCACAGCTTAAAGGCAGCAGCTGCCTGATATACGAGCATGCCGTCTCCGCTTAAAATCTTGCAGCCTGCTTTTTTGCCGTCAGCCAGCAGCTTTGTCTCGGGCGGATTGTAGACAACGTCGCAGACAAACTGGCCCGGGTGGAAGGAATCCGGCAGTATCAGGGACTGCCCTTCCGCTTCTCCCTTCATACCGACCTTAGTGGCGTTTACGATTATATCGGCCTCAGCAACGCCTTCGGGGGGCACAGGCTTGTTGTTAAGAGGCCTCCATTCACATTTGCCGGGGAAAAATTTTTCTACCCTTTCTACCAATGACATGGCCCTGCTTTGGCTGTTGTTGTAAACAATTACTTTCGAAACTCCGGCGTTGAGGAATGCAAAGGCGACAGCCTTGGCAGCTCCTCCTGCACCCATCAGAAGAAGCGTCTTCCCCTTTGGACTTAAACCAAAGGTCTCGACGAAGGAATTAAGAAATCCCATGCCGTCGGTGTTATATCCGATCAATCCTCTTTCCGTCGTAACGACGGTGTTGACAGCACCGCACTGTTCGGCGCTTTTGTCCAAGCCATCCAAAAGTTCTATGACCTTTTCCTTGTAGGGCATGGTAACGTTGGCCCCAATTACGTTGAATATATGCATTGTCTTTATCGCCTTGGACAAATCCTCAAAGCTTTGTATTTCAAGCGGGTAATACAAATTGTTCATCTTCTTCGACTCAAAGACCGTGTTGTGAAGCAGCGGCGACAAGGTCTGTTTTAACGGATTGCCGAAAAGAGCTATGAACCTGGTATCTACGTTGGGACAAAACATTTTCATCTCTCCCTCTTGTTTAATATCCGATTCCTATCACTTTTCCAGTTCCGGATCATAAAACTCGCCGAAAAGCTCCTCATCCGACGGACGATCCTCAGGGATGGGCTTCGATACCCATGTCGTGTTCATGTAGTGTTTAAGATGAATGTTCTCGGATACTATATTGCCGCCCCATGTACCGCAGCCCATGCTAGATGTCATCGGCATCCCGTTGGTAAATGACCCTGCGTTTGCCTTAGATTGAGGTTGGCGCACCATGATGCGGCTTACCGGAGCCTCCAATGCCAGCCGGTTGATGTGGTCCTCGTTGAAGGAGTAAATCCCGCAGGAATGTCCCTTACCACCTACTTCGAATACTGCGTGCATCATCTCCAATGCCTGATCAAATCCCTTGTATTTATAGAGGGCAAGGAGCGTAGTGAGCTTTTCGCCCGAGAAGGGATACTCTTTACCTATGCCGTCACCCATGACCATGATGAACTTTCTGTCTTCCGGTATGGAGAATCCCGCTATGTTGGCCAATTTTTGCGGAGGTATGGCCACGGTGTTTGGGGTGCGGTGTCCCTCGGCGTCCCACATTACGGCGCGAAGCTTTGCCTTTTCTTCCTCGTTCGCGAGATAGCCCCCTTCCTTTATGAGCTGTGCCACCATTGCGTCAAAGATGCTTTCCTCGATTATCAAATTGCCGTCGGCGGAACATCCTGAGCCAAAATCAGAAGTCTTACTCAGCATAGTGTTATGGGCGGCTTCCTCGATATTTGCAGTCTCATCTATTATCATCGTGGCGTTTCCCGCACCCACGCCGTAGGCAGGCTTGCCCGAGCTGTACGCAGCGCGCACCACGCCTTGAGCTCCCGTGGCCATGACCAGGTCGACCTTGGACATGAGGTAGTTTGCCATGGGAATTGTGGGGTTAGGCAGACACTGCAGGATGTCGGCCGGAGCGCCTTCTCTTTCAAGCGCCTCGCGCATCAGCCTGACCGTTTCCATCGACGTGTTTTTAGTGCGCGGATGAGGAGAAAATATTATGACGTCTCTTGCCTTTATCCCATATATAGCTCCGCCTGCGGGCGTAAGATCGGGATTTGTTGAAGGGATAAGAAATCCTATTATCCCTGCGGGTTTGCCGTATTTAACGATTCCCTTTTCCGGAATTTCCTCGATGATACCAACGCTTTTTTGCCTTAAAGCGTCCCTAAGGACCCCTCTTATCTTGAACCTCTTGTTCATGCGCGTAACTGGGTCGCCCAGTCCACTTTCTTCTATCCCCATATCGACCAAACGCTTAAAGGTCTTTTTGTTAGCCACAGCCCATGCCACAGCCTGACATAACCTGTCGACTCTGGCCTGATCGTAGGTCTCGATCACCTTAAAGGCCTCCCTGGCACGTTCGATGGCCTCATCGACGACACACATTTGTTCTTCCGTAAGTTCCTTTGCCATGATAACATTATGCCTCCTACTTTATAATATATTGAAACTTTAATACATGTCTTTAAATTTACCCGGCCTGCTACAAGCAGCACGGCATCACTTTGCCCGTCAACACTCTTGCCATATTACTGTTCAAGGCATCGGGAGCAAATTTTGCCAGCTCAAGGGCTGCCTTTACAAGCTTTTCGATATCTATACCCGTACGAATTCCCAGGTTTTCAAGCATATTTACCAGATCTTCGGTCGCCACGTTTCCGGCTGCACCCGGAGCAAAAGGACAACCGCCAAACCCGCCAAAGGAAGATTCAAGCGAATTTATCGGAAAGCTCAAGGCCGCAAAGGCGTTGGCCAGAGCCATTCCTCTCGTATTGTGAAGGTGAAGTCCAAGTTCAAGACCGGAGGGCAGTGTCGCAAAGATCTCCTCAAAGAAGCTCTCGACCTGGAGAGGGTTGGCCACGCCTATGGTATCCGCAAATATGAAACGCTTTATCCCAAGGTCCATACCGCGTTTCACCATCTTTATAACCTTCGAGACGGGCTGAGGCCCTTCGAAGGGACAGCCAAAGGTGGTGGGAAGAGAAAGGATCAGGTGGGGAGCGCCCTGCACATTTGAATATTCACCAACGATCTTTTCAAGCTCAGCAAATGATTCATCTATCGTGTGCCGCACATTTTCTTTGTTGTGACTTTCGCTGACGGATATCACGAAGTTTATGGCATCCATCTTCATCTCTAGTGCTACCTTGGCGCCAAAGAGGTTGGGCACAAGCGCAGTCAAAGAGGGGCTTACCGGATGACGTTCTCTGATTGCACGTACCACTTCCTTTGCGTCAGCCATCTGGGGGATCGCTTTTGGACTTACGAAAGAAGTGATCTCCATCTCCTTGACGCCTGCATCGATGACGGTATCTATGATCTCAATTTTTTTCTCAGTCGGGATGAAGGTCTTTATGTTCTGAAAACCATCCCTTGGGCCTACTTCGACAACTCTTACGTTTTTATTTATCGTCCTCATGGCTATTTAATTCCTCTTAAAGAAGCTCGCTAGGACGCTTCTTATAAATATTGTTTATGTCCCATATGCCACCGGTGGGCACGGGTGCGTTTTCCATGTATACCTCGATCAGACACGGCTTTTCGTCGGCAAGGGCTTCCTTGAGGGCCTGTTTAAACTCGCCTGCCTTATTTACGCGAACCCCCTTGATACCGTAGGCGTTTGCAATGGCAGCAAAATCGGGAGAGTAAGGCTCACCTGTAGGTTTTTCAAAGACCGTTCCAAACATCGTGTCGTAATGGCTTTTTTCAAGCAGTGCAATCGTCCCGAAGGCTGCATTATTCATGACGACCCATACGACGGGAATGTCGTACTGGGCAGCCGTTGCCATGGGTGAGGGATTAGCCCCCATTGCGCCGTCTCCTATAAGGGCAACTACCTTGCGATCCGGCCTTGCCAATTTAACGCCAAGCGCAGCCGACGGCCCGTAGCCCATGGTGCAAAGCCCGCCCGGGGTTATGAAAGTTCCCGGCTCGTAAATGGGGAATTGCTGGCCCACACCGTTTTTGTTCCACCCCACGTCGGTAACGACGTAGCCGTCCTCAGGCAATGCTTCCCTCAAGTCCGCTAAGATCCTTTCAGGGCGCATGGGATATTGATCGCTTTTTACGAACTTTTCCCTTTGTTTCTCGAATTCCTGTTTATAAGAAGCGATCGCTGAAATCACTTCGGGGCGCCTGAAGCCTTTGGGATATTTTTCTTTGGCCACCTTCAATATGACCTTCAATGCGTTTTTGACGTCAGCCACGGCGCCAATTTCCGTCTTATAATTCCTGCCGATTTCCTGGGCTTCAATATCGATATGTATTAGTTTTGTAGGAGGGATGTTAAATGTTACATCCCGATACCAGGAGCTGCAATCTGCCTCGGACATCCTGGTGCCTAAAGCCAGCAACACATCTGCCTCGCGAGCCATCTTATTGGCAAAAGGAGTTCCCCAGAACCCTGTCATGCCAACGGTGAGAGGATGAGCGTCGGAAATCGATCCCTTTCCCATGAGCGTATAAAGGACGGGCATTTCGAAATGCTCAACTAACTCTTTAAGCTCATCGCAGGCGCCGGCAGCGATCACTCCACCGCCAGGATACGCCACGGGAAGCTTTGCATTGGCCAGTAAGTCCGCTATCTCTTCGGCTGTGTCCTCATCTAACGAAGGCTTTGCCGGTGAAAGGAGGTTGTCGATCCTCTGCTGAAACAAGGAGACATCGATCTGCTCGGAAAATATGTTCATGGGAATCGATACAAGAACTGGTCCGGGTCTGCCCGACACGGCAAGCCTAAATGCCTTGTCCAATATCTCTGGAAGCGCCTCCGGGAAATCTACGCGCCATGCCCTCTTGACGAACGGGCGATATATCTCGTATTGGCTTGCATCGGCATGCATGTTGACCTCTTGGTGAGGATGTCTTCCATAATAATAGGAAGGAACGTCACCTGCGATGACCACGAGGGGTATGGAATCAAGACCGGCTTCTGCGACGCCGGTGGTGGCGTTAGTCAAGCCTGGCCCAAGATGAACCAAGGCAACGCCAGGCAACTTCATGCCCGATGCCCTCGTATACCCGTCAGCGGCGTGGGCAGCGATCTGCTCGTGTCTGACGCTGATGTATTTTATCTTGCTGTCCTTTAAAGCATCGAGCATCGCGATTATCGTGTGCCCACAGAGCCCAAAGACGTATTCGACGCCTTTTTTCTCGAGGAAATTCACTATCTGATAAGCCACAAGATCCTTCATAGCCTTACCTCCTTAAAATTTGAATATTAAAATCTATAGTAGTAAAACATAGTTATCTAACATATGTCGTTCAGGTAAAGGGAATAAAGCAACTTGTAAACCTCTCTCAATTCATCTGCCGGTATTTGTCCGGGGGCTGACGAAGCGACGCCTACTGCAAAGGTCAGATCCGAACCGAAAAGCCACCCTGCAATCCTCGTGATCGAACCAAGCGCACCCATGGACATGGTTATCAACGGAGTCTCCGGAAACTCGCGCCTCGCCAGCAACGTCGCTTCCATCAAAGCGAGCACATCTTCCATGGACTGAGGCATCACGGCTACCTTGGCGACATCTCCGCCAAAGGCAATCTCCTTGGCTATAGTGGCAAATATGACTTCCTTGGGAGGGGTCTTCTTAAAATCATGAAAGGATACGACTAAATAAATGCCGTGAAAAGAGGCGATCTGCTTTAAACTTCTAACTTCTTCATACCCGCTAGCAAGTTCGATGTCGACGAGGTCTGCCAATTTTTCCTCGATCGCACCTTTATAAAATACATTCCTCACTTCTGGTGCAATCTCCTGAAACCCGCCTTCTAAGTGACTTCTGCAGGTCAAAAGCAATGGGATGTCCGTTAAACTTCTAATCTCTCTAAGAACGTTCAAAGAAGTCTGTGAATCTGTTATGAAGTCCCAAGCGTCAACTCTAAGTTCGATCACGTCAGGGGACCCTGCAACCGCCTTTCTTGCTTCCTCAAGGGCTGCTTCAGGAGTTTTTCCCACTAGAGGAAAGCAAATTAAAGGCCTTTCTCCTCCGAGTCTTTTGCCTCTAACTTCAATCGGCTTGGCTGCTTGCAATCTCACGGATTTGTCCTCCTTTTTGGTAATTGTGCAAATTGCAAGGTATATAGAAAATATTTAGACATAACTACATAAACTTTTTTGCCTTTTTAAACCCTTAATTCCTACCTCCTGACATTGCCTCTTCCAAATCTTTGGAATAACCCAATTGATACGAAATCTCACTTGCAGCGTTTCTTACCGCTTCTATGACATGGGGAGTGATCTCAAAGCGAGAGACAGGCCCGCTAACGCTCAAAGAAGCAAGCACTTTGCCTTCTTCATCAAAGACAGGCGCAGCAACTGCCGCCACCTCGATATCTCGTTCACCGCAGCTTACTGCATATCCCTGCTTTCTTATCTTGGCAAGCTCCTCTTTAAACAGCACGACATCGGAAATGGTGTTTTTTGTCAAACGTTTGAGTTTTGTATGGGCAATCAACCCTTCTATGAAATCCTCGCCCTGCCAAGCCACCAACACCTTCCCTGCAGCACCACAGTAAGCAGGGATCTTTTGACCTAAGCGAACTACTTGTCTGACCAGGTGAATGCCTTCTGCCTGTTCTATGCACACCCGATCAAAGCCGTCTAAAACATAAAGGTTTACGGTCTCCTCCGTAGCGTCGCGCAGCCGTTCCATTACGGGACGAGCAACGTAATTGATGTTCATCGTGTTGGCTGCGATCGACCCAAGGTGAAACAGCTTTACGCTAAGACGATACTTGTTGGTCTTTGGATCCTGACAGACATAACCTTCCTCCTGGAGGACTTGAAGCAGCCAATGGACCGAACTTTTTGGCAAGTCCAGTTTCTTGGCGATTTCGCTCACTCCAAGAAAGGGCTCTTCCAAGGAAAAGGCAGAAAGCACTTTTAAAGCCCGTCGAATCGATGTGCCTTGTTTCTCTTCAGCCATCTGTCCCGTACTCCTTTGAGTAAGCTAACTTTAATGATGTTCCGACTTGGCCTTCTCTAAACCTTCACGGCCCTGGTACCTCAAGGCAATTTCTTCCTCCGTGAGGTAACGCGATTCCAAGTCCCTTATCTTGTCCAGCTTTACAAGGCCTGCAAATTCCTCAAAACCAATTACGCCCGGCAGGTCCTTTATGGTCCCCTTCTCCTTTATGTATTCCAACGCTTGCTTAACTCCCCATGCTGCAGCCATTATGGAAGTGACAGGAATGCTGACCCTGGCAGCTCCCCATTCCTGAAGCTCTTGGATGGTGACGAGAGGTGTTCTGCCGCCCTGAAGTAAATTTATGGACACGGGAGCATCTATCTCCTTTATCACTCTCTTTATCCCTTCAACGGAAGTTATAGCCTCGACGAATATCAGGTCGGCTCCCGCTTTGGCATACATATTTCCGCGGCGAATTGCCTCATCAATACCTAAAACTGTATAGGCATCTGTCCTGGCGTTTATAACAAAATCAGGGTCTTTGGCAGCCTCTCTTGCTGCCTTTATTTTTAGGACCATTTCCTCGGCTGAGATGCATTGCTTGCCAGTTATGTGTCCGCATCTTTTGGGGCTGATCTGGTCTTCCAGGTTGATACCTGCAGCGCCGGCAGCCTCGAACTCTCTGACCGTGTAATAGGTATTTATGGCATTTCCAAACCCGTTATCGCCATCAGCCATAACCGGGATATCCACGGCATGGCAGATGTTGCGCGTAATTTCAAGCATCTGCGTGCTGCTTAAAATACCAATGTCAGGCAATCCCAACATGGACGCAGCAAAGCCAAACCCTGAGCACTGCACCGCTTTAAAACCGGCAGCCTCGATAAGTCGAGCAGACAGGACATCATAAGCACCAGGCATTACCAGGATCTCGGTATCATTTATCAACCTCTTCAATAATGTGGTTTTCTTCACTCAGATCACCTCAATGTTCAATATTATTGAACATAGTATTAGAATATCGAACGTTAATTGTATTCTACCACTCCATCATTCCTTGTCAAGCTTCTTCCTTCCAGAAAAATGGACAAATATATAGGTAGCCATATACCATAGTGCTGTAGAATAAAGAATATAGTTCAGATACAAAGACATCGGAGGTCGATAAAATGACAAGTCGCTTTACGGGATTTATCAATTGCAGTGGTTACGGCAACGTCAGGGAAGATCAATTTTTTGAAGCCTTTTTAGTAGCCTACGGCAAGGTCATTTCGTTCGGGTCAAGCGAAGACATTGCCGAAAAAGCGAGGTCCTTAGGCGGTGAAGTCATAGATTTAAACGGCAAGTGCGTGCTGCCAGGCTTCGTGGATTCACATTTACACATTGACGAGCTTGGCATGTTCCTTAATTCCCTAAATTTACGAGGCACCAGGAGCGTGAGCGAGCTTCAAGAAAAGCTCAAAAACTTTGCCTCAAAGGTGACCGCGCCGTGGATACTGGGTCACGGCTGGGACCAGGAGCTTTTCTTCGAAAACAGATGGCCCACCAAAGAGGACTTAGACGCCATTGAGGACAAAAGGCCCGTCATGATCTCAAGGGTGTGCCTGCATGCAGCCGTCTTAAACTCGATGGCATTAAAGATTGCAGGGATTGCCTCTCCAACGGGCATAGTCGTGGAAGGAGACTTTCAACGCGCCAGAGACGTATTTAAACGAAGTTTGTCGCTTGAAGACTTAAAAATGATGATGAAAGACGCCTTAAAATACGCCTCAAACCTTGGATTGACATGCCTTGGCTTCGTAAGCTGCGACGAAAAGGCGCTGTCGGCGTTGATGTCTTTGTGGCGCGACGGAGAAATGGCAACCAAAGTCAGGGCATATCTGGAACCAGGCTTAAGGGCCAAAGGAGAAGAAAGGATGTACGAGGACAACGAAATTCTTCGATCTCTCGTAAAGCTCGGCATAAAAAGGGGTTTTGGCGACGAAATGCTTAAGATCCAAGGCATAAAAATCTTGGCAGACGGGTCGCTTGGAGCGCGTACGGCATGGCTCACCGTACCATATTCGGACAAGCCGGACCAACAGGGATTTCCAAACATCGGCAAAAAAGAGCTGACGGAACTTATAGTCCAGGCCGACGGTGCCGGATTGCAGCTGGCAATTCACGGGATCGGGGATGCCACCATGGACATGATACTGGATGCATTTCGGGATGCCAAAGTTTACAACCGAGGTCATCGAATTGAGCACATGTCCGTATTAAGGCCAGATCAACTTGAGCGCTTAAAGGAACTTGGTTTGTATGCCTCGGTGCAGCCCCATTTCGTGATATCCGACCGTTGGGCAATAGACAGATTGGGCATGGAAAGGTCAAGCTTCATACATTCCTTCAAAAGCATCCTCCAGTCGGGCATTCCCATGGCTTTCGGCACGGACGCTCCGGTAGAGGAGCTTAACCCTTGGCAGACAGTGTATGCCGCCGTGACCAGAGGCAAGTTTGAGGGCATTCCACTTGCCAAGGTCACGCCGGACGAGGTCTTAAGCGTAAAAGAAGCCGTTTATTGTTACACGAAGGCTGCAGGGATCGTCATGCACGACCCCGATATAGGCGTCTTAAAAGAAGGGGGGCCTGCCGACTTCATCGTCGTAGGAGAGAACCCCTTTAGGGCAGACCCACTTCACTTGAAGGATATAAAGGCCTTTGAGGCCTACATAAACGGAAAGCAAGTCTAAATTTTACTCCATAATATTTAACTATTGTCCACTGAAAGACAAAGGTCCCGAAATTGAGCGATACCTATATAAAACCATCGGGGCCTTTCTTATGGGTTTATTATCCAAAAGCTTTGCTGCTAAAAGAAATTAGAACTATTGTGCTGGGCAACGAATTGTGATACCCTATTTATCATCAAAAAATTTCAGGAGGGAGTTGATGCGTATGAGTGGCAATTCACAGAAGGAAAAGTTTTCTATATTTGAATTTTTTATGAATTACGATTTTTACAAGAAATTCTTGCTTCCAGGCTTTATTTTGCAATCGGTAGTCATCGCCGGAGGTTACGGCACAGGAAGAGAACTTGTTGAATATTTTATGCAATATGGCCCAAAAAATGGTCTCTTGGGTATGGTAATTACAACGCTGCTATGGGCAGTTGTTTCCGCAGCAAGCTTTGAGTTCGCCCGCATATTTCGTACTTACGATTACAGAAGCTTTTTTAAACAGCTACTTGGAGGCGCTTGGCCTCTTTACGAAATATGTTACATAATATTGCTCTTCATAGTTCTTGGGGTATGCGGTGCCGCAGCGGGAAGCATCTTAAGAGATACTTTTAACGTACCGCCTCTCGTTGGAGCTGGGGCGTTTTTATTGCTAATTGCGCTTTTAACGTATTCCGGGAGCCGAGTTATTGCAGTTACCCTATCATGGTGGTCTTTCGTCCTTTACGTGGTTTATATAATCTTCCTGGTAGTGGGTTTTATAAAATTAAGCGGAACGATCTCGGCAAGCTTCGCTACAGGAGTAGAAAAATCGGGTTGGGCTCTTGGCGGGTTCCAGTATGCCTTTTACAACCTAGGGTGTCTGCCAGCGATCCTATTTGCATCGCGATATATCGAGACTAGAAAGGAAGCCATAATATCTGGCATATTTGCAGGGTTCCTTACAATTCTGCCCGGGCTTTTCTGTTATATCGTCTTGCTTGGAGGTTATCCAGATGTGCTAACCGTTGATGTTCCGATATATCTAACCCTTAATAAATTAGGATACACATCCATTCTTGTCGCTTACATGATTGTTCTGTTTGGTACCATGATTGAGACAGGGACAGGTTTCATACATGCAGTTAATGAGCGTATAAATTCGTATATGCTCGATAAAAAAGGCAAAGAGATCTCAAAAGCATTGCGGGGATTCGTTGGCTTTGTTATGGCACTTCTAGGCATTTTGATATCCTCCTTCGGTCTTATCCCGTTAATTGCAAAGGGCTACGGCACTATATCATGGGGATTCTTTATCCTTCATGGTGTTGCATTATTCACCATAGGCCTTTATAAGATTGCAAGGGCAGGAAAAACTAATGCAACACAAATAAAATAAAATAATAAATAGACGAGCAAAATAAACTTTGTTTCGCATATTGCATTTAACGAGGAGGAGAATTCATAGCCATGTGGGAAAAGGTAAAGCTGTACACGAACAAAAAGTTGGATGCCAATTTGCAAATTGTCGAGCAAGAAGACAAATACATACCCAAGGCATGCGCCCTTAAATATTACCCTCTCGTAGTGGATGAGGCCTCAGGATCAATCGTCAAGGACGTAGACGGAAATGAATTCATTGATTTTTTGACGAGCGCAGCGGTATATAACATCGGCCATAAACATCCAAAGGTCATAGCAGCAGCAAAGAAACAAATGGACCAAGTCATAAACTACACCATGGCCTACTTCTACGAGAAACAGCCCATAGAGCTTGCAAAACGGCTCGTGGAGATAACGCCGGGCATATTTCCAAAGAAGGTAACTTTTGGATTTTCAGGCTCAGACGGCGTCGATTCCGCCATCAAGGCATCGCGCGCCTACACGGGACGGTGCACCATAATGGCCTTTGAGCATTCCTATCACGGCATGACTTATGGAGCATTATCTGCAACGGGCATAGTGGATATCAATGCAAAAAAACGTTTAGGAACTATGGAAGTGAAGTTCGTCGAATTTCCAGATTCCTACAGGAACACCTTTGGAATCGACGGATACGAACACCCCGACGAGCTATCTAGGAAGGCCCTTGACGCCATAGATGAAACCATCTCCAACTTAGACGAAAAACCTGCATGCATAATCGTGGAATCCATCCAGGGAGATGCAGGAGTCATAATCCCACCAAGGGCCTTTTTAAAGGGGCTCAAGGAGTTGGTTGAAAGCTATGGCATTCTTTTTGTGGATGAGGAAGTTCAGGTAGGAATGGGCAGGACAGGAAAGCTGTGGGCCATAGAGCACTTTGGCGTCGAGCCCGACCTGCTTGTCACCGCCAAGGCCCTGGGCGGCGGATTTCCCATCTCGACCGTCGTCGGGAAAGCTGAAGTCATGGACAGCGTGCCTCAACCCTTGTTCGTGTTCACTCACATAGGCCATGCGGTAAACGCGTCAGCTGCACTGGCTGCCATAGAAGTCGTAGAGGAAGAAAAGCTTCCCGAACAGGCCATGCATAAGGGAAAACAAATAGTAGAACAATTTAAAGAGATGAGCAAGCGTTATTCGATAATCGGAGACGTCAGGGGCATAGGCCTCCTCGTGGGCGTGGATATAGTAAGACCAGGCACCAAAGAACCTGACAAGGACACCGCACAAAAGATATGCTGGCGCGCGTGGGAAAAGGGCTTAATCCTCATCACTTTCGGAAAACACGGAAACGTACTGCGCATCGCTCCACCTTTGAATATTCCTTCAGACCAGCTAAACAAGGCCATGGCCATCATAGACGAATCCATAAGTGATGTTTTACAGGGAAAGGTCTCTGACGACGTCTTGCAGTTCATGAGAGGTTGGTAAGCAAGGGAATAAAGAAAGAGGCGGAATTGGCAGGTCCGCCTCTTTCTTTGATCTGTTATTGCTTTGGAATGCCCGATTCCTTGTAGATGCGGTTCATGAGTTCCGACCCGATAAGGGACTCCATCTTGGGCCATACTATCTTCCTGACGTGGCTTGCTATGCGATTCAGCTGATCTTGATTCAGCATTATTATGGTCCAACCATATTCGTTTTTGAGCTTCTGGCGATATTCTTCGTCGACTTGTTCTGCCTTTTCCCATTGAATCCTAGCCTCTTCCTGGGCAGCCTGGGTTATGATCTTTTGGTCCTCAGGGGAAAGCTTGTCCCATATACCCTTGTTAATGACAAACCACCAAGTCTCAATGTAATCATTGTACTGGATCCACACCTTCTGCACGTCCCTGAACTGCCATGCCTGGAATGAAGGTCCCCCCATCTGTCCGTCGGCAATGCCCATCTGCAAAGAAGTATAGACATCAGCATATGGAATGGGGGTTGCGATGTAACCCATGGCCTCATACGTCCACTCGCAGGGTTTAATGGGCATGACCCTTACCTTCATGCCCTTAGGGACGGTCGGATCGTCGTATTTGTCCGGCAATTTGCTCAACGAAAGGCCAGACATACCCACGGGAAGCACGTCCAACGCTTTGATATTATGTTTTTCCCACAAACTCTGGTTTACCTTAAACGTCCACCCGTTAGGCCCGTAGACCTTTTTTGCCTCATCGAACGTCGTAAACAGATAAGGGAAATAGTAAGCCAGATTGAGCTGAGGGTCGAAATTGGCGTTAGCCTGCTGTAACGCCATCTCTATCGTGCCACGCATGACCATTTCAAAGACTTCTGTCCAGTCGCCCAACACACCGCCGGAATAGACGTCAATCTTTATGCGACCGTTGGTCCGCTCGAAGACCTTCCGGGCGAATTCCTTAGCGCGAATATCATAGTCACTGCCCTCAGGATGGATCTGCGACATTCTCCAATGATATTGCGGTTCTGCAGCGAAGGAAGGCCGTTCGATAAAAAGAAAACCCATGAACGCTAATACTCCAATCAAAAATAGAACGGTATACCTTCTGATTCTCATTAAAATCCCCCTCTTTAGCTTTTTCAATAAACTCTCTCATCAACATCTCCAAAACTCATACACTCAATATTAAGTACTCATCATCGAATCATGTCATATGATCACCCCCCCTCAAGGAAATAAATTCATGACGTATCACTTTATCCCCATTATCAACCGCGGAAGGAACATCGAAAGTCCAGGCCAATAGGTAGTAAGTATTATCACAGGCAAATTGCCCAAAAGCATGAAAACCAAAGCCGTAGGTAAATATTCATTAAACGGAACTTTACCAATACGTCCACCTAAATAAAGTATTGGCGCTGTCGGTGGCGTAACATTTCCCAGACCTAAGTTTGTGCCAAGTATAGCTGCAAAGTGGACCGGATGAACGCCTATGCGTATCATTAGCGGCAAAAGCAAAGGTGCAACCAACATGGTTCCGCTCAGATCATCCATGAGCATTCCTATGATTATAAGGAAGATATTTACCATCAAAAGGATCACGATCTTGTTGTTCGAGACCGAAAGGAGAAAATCGGCTATGATCATGGGAACCTTTTCCATTGTATATAGGCGCCCTAAAATGGTTACGAAGAAAAGCATTAATATTATAACACCACTTGTCGTGGCGGCAGTATATAAAGACATAAAAAACGTCTTTATATTAAGTTCCCTATATATCAGAAAACCAACAATTACGGAATAGGTAACGGCTACTGCGGCTGCCTCTGTAGGTGTTGTCGCTCCCCCGTAAATGGCTCCGAGTATTATTATCGGCATCAACAAACTCCACGCGCTCCTCTTGGTAGCACGAGCGACTACTTTAACCTTTTCAAAACCGGGAATCGGCGGTTCAACTTTGATCGTTGGGAAATTTCTTTTAACCATGAAATAGTTAATAATAGAATAAATCGTCGCCAATATAATTCCCGGGGTTACCGTCGAAAGAAAGCATGCCGTAACTGAATTTTGTGTAACCCACCCGTACAAAATCATCGGAACGCTTGGAGGTATCAACTGACCTAAGATCGCCGAGCAACTTACCATAGCGGTAGAATAATATCTTGGGTAACCCCTTTCCTCGAGTTTCGGGATCATGATCGTTCCTATTGCTGCCACAGCCGATGAAGCCGTCCCGGAGATCGCCCCGAAGATGGCACATGCCCAAATCGTTGCAGCTCCAAGCCCGCCTCTCATGCGACCAAGGATGGAATCGGCGAAGCTCGTCAATCTTTCAGCTATTCCGCTTGAGCTCATTAGCATGCCCGCCATTATGAAGAACGGAATCGACAATAAGGTTAGCGAATTAAGTGCTCTAAAGCCGACGGTCATGAGAAAGGAAAAGTCCGGGAAGAAGACGATGCCCATGTACAAAGCGGCAGCCATAAAGCAGAAAGGAACAGGAACACCCATGATTATGGTTATCATCAAGATAAGGATATCAATAATAATATGCATTATCCTTTGTCCTCCTTTGTATCTACTACATCAAGCAATTGCTCATCTGCATCCATATACATCGAAAGTTGCAATGGCCTTTTCCCCAGAGCCTGTAACATATAATCAACAAATTCAACGGTGGTATATAGCAACATCAGCACAGCAGATACAAATAAAGCCATTTGAGAGTAAATCATAGGTATCCTTAGGGACGGCGAGCGTTCAAAGGTCTTCAAGGACCAAGCTACGTAATTCCATGTCCAATTGGTCATAATTGCGATCATTATTAACGTAAAAAGTGTTACCCCAGCTTTAACATAGACCAATTTCTTTGGGTTTTTTACAATGACGTTAAGCAAGTCCGCCTTTATGTGACTCCTCTCCCTCGAACCGTTAGCGGCACCCATGAAGTACATCCAAAACCCCAACATTGTAGCCATTTCCTCAACTCCCATGATGGGCTGTTTAAAAATGTACCTCAAAATAACTTGAATCATGACCAATACGACTATGATAATAGAGGTGACGAACATTATGGTACGTTCGATCTTGGCAAGAAAATTCCAGATAATTAGGCCCATCCACTCCATCTCCCTTCTTTACTGACAATGGACAAAAGGCGAAATTAAGAAACACACATAGCAATGTGCTAAATGTAAAAATGATTCCGATCTCACCCCCATAAATACCCTGAACACCCTAATCTAGTGGCCTGCTTATGAAGGAGCATATGAAATTCTTTTCAGGCAAGTATACCAAATTGTCCTGACTATGCATAGATAGTGATCTAAATCATTTAAGTTGTATGTGTGTTCGTAAAAATGCTTATGCCCACTCTTTTTATAGATCAGACTTAAGCATAGTCAGATATCTTGCGAAGATTATTATGGAAGGTTTCACTTGCCATAAAGCGCGATGGTAGTTTATAATCAAAATCGCGGTGGGCGACTAGCTCAGCGGGAGAGCGCTTCCCTCACACGGAAGAGGTCACAGGTTCGAAACCTGTGTCGCCCACCATTTTTATTGCTTTCCCTTTATTGAGGAACATGCATATCTTGAATATCAAATAACCCCGATGCTATGGAAAGGGCACCTGTTATACCGCGTTCGACCAATGGCGCAAAGTAATTGGCACCGCCAAAGATAAGCATATATCCGTGCGTACGATCCTTAATGCTCATTTGATATTTCTGAGGCATCAAATAACCCAACTCAAAAAGACCTCTTATATGATCGTTCTTGCAGTTTTTGATGGTCTCCACAACAGTTTCATACATAAAGGACGGGAACGTCTTAATCGCAGCGGTGACATATCCTCTCCCGGTGCGCACAGCAGACACCACGTCGGTAAAACCTCCCCTGACAAGAAGCTCGCCGGGGCTAAGTGTGGTCCCCGAATGAGATATGATATCCGCAAAACCCTTGTACTTGTAATCCTGTAGCCTAAAAAGACCCGTAGCGACCGTTTCTATATACACACCACGACGCCTCAAGACAACATCATAGTTTGCGGAAGAAAGACAAAGAATTGCCCTATGGCCTTCCGGGACCCTGTAATTCCATACTCGGCGACCTCCTTCTAAAAATGCAACCAATGGAGAAACTATAACGTTGGAATATGATACCTCTTTCAAGATGGACACGGCTTCATCGAAACGTTTATCCGGCACAGTAGTTATGTTTACGATAGCTTTCCCCTTGTTAGAACATAAATCAAGGTCGCTTTTCGTTATAAGTATCTCAGTTTCCATGGAAGACAAGCCGATCCTGTCAAAGACGAACAAAGCCCTTGCCTCTTGGCTGCCTTCAGGGGTAAGCAATACCCCCTTCCTTCCAAAACGGGTAATAAAGCCGTCTTTTTCCAAATTGGAAAGGTGATAACGGATAGTCCTGTCGTCAATGCTAAAGCCACGTCTAGCCAACTGATCCTTCAATTCCACAGACGTCAGAGGATCTTCGGAAAAATAGAGGCTTCTTAATATTTCAACTACCGTTGGAGGATATTCCTCAATGTTGTTCCTCGTTGGAATCTCCAAAACAATTACCTCCCAGAATCGCCTTTCTGACTTAAGATGAATACATATTCTAACCCAACATTTAATCTTTTTCTACAATAAAGCCAATGCATATAATAAATCGGAGAGGCGTTGATATTCGTTTACTCTCCGATTTATTGTCTTATGCTAGCAATATATTGAATTTTCTTAAGAAATAAACTCCGGCAAAAACTTCTTTTCAAGATCTCGATATTTGTTAAATCCTATCAGTTCTTTAAACTCTGCAAAGGGAACAACAAGGTCATCTCTTCCCTCAGCGATGCCGTCTTTAATCACATCAAGGTAATTGATCATACCCCTTATGGCAGCAAACAAAGGGCCTACAGGTATGCTTACACGAGCAACCCCCATCTCGCGAAGCTCGTCGATGCCAATGAGAGGAGTCTTGCCACCACTTACGGCATCAAACAGATTAATGCTAATAGGCGCCTGAATTTCCTTCGCTAACCTTTTTATGTCTTCCCTGGTGCGAGGGGCCTCGATGAATATCAAATCTGCTCCTGCTTCAGCATAAGCATTGCCACGTTTTATGGCTTCTTCTATCCCGCTAACAGCTATGGCGTCGGTCCTTGCATTAATGACGAAGTCATGATCTAACTTCTTTTTGACCTCTATGCATGCCTGTATCTTGAGCACCATTTCCTCCATCGGAATTATTTGTTTTCCCTCAAGGTGCCCGCAACGCTTTGGGAATACCTGGTCTTCGATGTTCATCCCCGCTGCTCCGATCTTTATAAATTCCTCGGTAACTCTCATGGCGTTGATGGCATTTCCAAAGCCGGTATCGGCATCGACCATTACAGGTATATTTATCGCATCTATTATGTTCTTAGAAAAGTTCAATGCCTCCGCAAAAGAAAGAAACGCCATATCCGGAAGCCCAAGGTATGTAGCCGAAAGCCCAAACCCGCTGACCTGGCAGGCCTTAAAACCGGCGCGCTCTATGAGCTTTGCCGAAATTACATCATGAGCACCGGGACAAACGAGTGCCTTTCTTTCGGCAATCATATTTTTAAGCAATGTAGATTTCTTCATATCGACAACCCCTCCAAGTTGATTTTTTTAGCTACTGCCTTTTGGATTATCAACATGGCAATGGCCACGGTCAGTCCTATTGCCGAATAAAGATGGTTAGGGAACAGCAACAAAGCTCCCCCAAGGAAGAACACGATCCTAAAAATGAAGTTAACCTTGCTATTTATGTAGCCAAAAAACCCGTATGCCATAAATATGGCCCCCAAAAATCCCGTTACAGCACAGACCGCCACATCCATAGGAGCGCCACGTCCAACAAAGGCAGGGTTCCATACGAAAAAGAAGGGCATTATAAAAGCCACTATCCCCAATTTAACCGCATTGATCCCAGTCTTAAACCAATCCCCATGAGAGATGCCAGCTGCCACAATAGCCTGGGTACACGTTGGCGGGGTTACTCCTCCCAACAACGACCAATAGATGAAGAATAGATGCAGTGCAACAGGATCTGCTCCCAAACGAAGCAAGGGCGGTGCCAATATTGAGAGCGAAAGGACGTAAGTAGGCACAACGGGAAGTGATGTCCCAAGCAAAAAGGGTATAACAATAGCTATTAACAAAGCAATGATGAAGTTGTTTCCACCTACATCCATGATTAACCCGCTGATCTTTGGGGCAATGCCGGTTATGCCGACCATATTTACGAGTATACTTACAGATACCAAAATGGGAATGATCCTGGCCAAGCTGGTTCCCCCGTCCTCTAGGGCTAAAAGAAGGTCCTTAAATGTCTCCTTAATGCCTTTCTTAGGGATGTCCGTTATAAGCATCAAGACTATCGTAGTCAAGCAAGTATAAAAGCCAGCAGTGAGAAGGGGCCTTCCAATGGCGATCAACCCAAGCAACACAATCATTGGTGTTATGAGGCAAGCAAGACGTTGAAATGTCAATACATCCTTCCACTTAGGTATTTCATCCTCAGGCATGGGCACCAATCCCAATCTCAAGGTCATGAACTGCACGCCGGCATAGACACTCGTGTAATAGAGGACGCAGGGAATGATGGCGTAACCTATTATCTTTAAATATGAAATTCCCAAAAATTCGGACATCATAAAAGCGGCTATGCTCATTATAGGAGGTGTGATGCCTCCACCAGTAGAGGCTATAGCTTCGACTGCACCAGCGAAGTCTGTAGGATAACCCAACTTTTTCATCATGGGGATAGTGTAGTTTCCCGTCACCGCAACGTTGGCCACAGCGCTACCAGATATACTTCCAAAAAGCGCGCTAGCGACTATGGCTGCCTTAGCAGGACCTCCTCTCCATCGGCCAGTCAATGCAAAGGCTATGTCTATGAATGTCTTCCCTCCACCGCCTGCAGACAGCAGCGATCCGAATATGATAAACAGTGAAATAAAAGTGGCAGACATTGCCGTTATACTGCCATATATCCCCAATGGAGAATAATATATCGAGTTTACGACAAAATCCCAGGATAAACCCCTTAATTTCCACATCCCGGGAAACACATCCCCAAACATTGCGTAAAATATAAGACCGATCACTATTATTGGGATAGCCCAACCCACAGCCCTTCTCGTAGTATCCAAGATGACAATCGTGAGGCCAATACCAAGCAATAAATCCAACATCCCAGCACTTCCGGGATACATGTATATGTTAAGCGTTTTAAGGTATATATTGATATTTGCAGCAATAATAATAATTAGTGCCAAGATATCTATAGATGTCAGTTTATTAGCTTGATATTTTTTTGAAAAAGGAAATACTAGCGCGGCAAGGGATATGCCTATGCCAACATGAATTGCCCTAAGCTGCAAATCGAGCAAATGTAGAAATACAGGTATAGTGAGCTGCACTACTGAGAGCGTAACTGCTAACCAAAATATCATGGAGGTCTTCATGTCCTTGGCCATGGCAAAATATTAATCCTCCTCTTCATTAAAAGCACGTTACCGACAGCCAACGCAGGAGTGTTGATTTAAAACGAGCGCTGGCTGTCGGGTTCCTGCTATACAGCCAACCTACTTTTTACATTCAGGCGGTATAAATCTTTCAGGCACCTCGATGCCTCTCTCGCGGGCATAACGTATCAAACCCGCATGAGCATAAATCTCGCCGCCTGGAGGAACGTTTTTGAAGAAATCGGCCACTGGATCCCAACCTTTAATAGCCGGATAAGCGGATGCCACTTCTTCCAAATTTTCAACGTAGGCCTTCACGATTTTATATCCGAGCTCCTCGGGTAATCTCGTAGAAGCAACAGCACCGACTATGGCACATTCTTCCATAATGGGTCCAACTTCAGGCAACTGTTTGATCTTGCCTTTAGGTGTTTCCAGAAAAATCATGTAAGGGTAACGCTCTCTTATCTTTGCTACGTCGTCTTGACTATAGCCAATCACCGTTATCGGGAGGGTCAAATTAACTTCGATCATAGCCGCATCCAAGCTATCCAAGGGAGAGGTCTTTTGAAGCCCCATTATTGCGCCGTTTTTCATGGCGTCGACTGCATCTCCAATGGCGGCAGGTACAAGTTTTATGTCGGCTTTCAGCAGATCGTTAAATTTAAAGATATAATCAGCCGAAGCGGAGCCCGGAATTCCGGGGCAGAATTTCTTGCCCTTCAATTCTTTGAAGGTAGTGATGCCTGAGTCCTTTCGAACGTACAAACGGTCAGCTGTGATGTTACGAGTAAAAAGCCATCTGACATCCTCCCACTTTTCCTTTTGAAATGTGTCCATTCCCTTCACCATTTGAAAGGCAGAAGGCAGATCGACACAAAGGGCGAAATCGAACACCCCCGCTTTGATCTTCCTTAAGTTGTCCAGTGCGGCGCCGCTTTCGATGACCGTCACCTGGATGTCGTTTTGTGACTTGTTTATCACGTTTGCCGTTGCAACGCACCAGGCATACACTCCCGAGGTGGATGATGTACTTCCCATGTTTAGATAATGTTTTTGTGCCATCGCCGGAGAAGTTATAAGACATAAAGCTAAGGCGAGAAAAACGAGCCAATATCCCTTCTTTTTCAACTTTCTCCCTCCTTTTGATCTTAATTTCTTAAAATACCTTCCAAAAACTAGACATTCCACAAGTAGCGACTTAGAATTTTTATTCCCTTACGAAATCCCCATATTTTTTTAAATAGGGCACCAATCCTCCTTCTCTTAAAATTCGCTTCATAATGCCAGGCATTGGTTCCATGGGTACCCTTTTATCTTTTGTGACGTTTAAAACTACTTCATGTTCCAAGTCGACCTCAAGCTCGTCACCATCATCTATTTCGTCCGTATTGCACACCAAGGCAGGAAGTCCAATGTTAATGGCGTTTCTAAAAAATATCCTGGCGAAGGATTTGGCCAAGACAGCAGCTATCCCTGACTCTTTAATTGCGATTGGAGCCTGCTCCCTCGAGGAGCCGCATCCGAAGTTTTTTCCGGCCACAACCAGGTCTCCTCGTTTCATCTTCTTAGAAAAGTCCGGATCGATGTCCTCGAAGAGGTGCAATGCCAGATCATTTACGTTTAACGTCTTGGTATATTTGCCGGCTATGATGTAGTCGGTGTTGATGTCATCGCCAAATTTATGAGCTCGACCCTTTAACAAAAAGTCGTTCATCTCGCATCTCCTTTCTTTAAGGTTTAAGATAAGTACTTTCGCGGATCAGCTATCTTTCCCTCGATAGCGGAAGCAGCACATGTCGCAGGAGAAGCCAGATATATGTTGGATTTATTATTTCCCATTCGGCCTTTGAAGTTTCTGTTCGCCGTAGAAATTACGTTCTCCCCATCGCCAGGCACTCCCATATGGGTCCCAGGACAAGGACCGCAACCAGGTGGGATTACGGTAGCACCAGCTTCGAGCAATGAAGAAATAATGCCTTCTTTTATAGCTTCAAGTAAAGTTTGTTTAGAGGCCGGACACACAAGCAACCTTACCTCATCATGGACGTGCCGCCCGCTTAAGATTGAGGCTGCTTCCCTTAGGTCTTCAAGGCGGCCGTTAGTACATGTCCCTATAAAGACCTGTTGAATAGGAATGCCTGTCGCTTCACCAACGGGATGAACGTTATCTACCGCGTGGGGAAAGGCCACCTGAGGTTCGAGGCTAGCTGCGTCGATACAAAGGACATCGATGAAATGGGCATCTTTGTCGCTTATCTGAGGAGTAAAGGAACGAGACGCACGATAGCGAATCCATTCGAGCGTCTTCTCGTCGGGTGGGACTATCCCTCCCTTTGCACCAGCTTCGATTGCCATATTGCACAGCGTCATCCTCCCACCCACGGACATCTCGTCGATACAGCTACCTGAAAATTCCAGGCAAAGGTAATCGGCGCCATCTGCCTTAAGGATTCCGATGACATTGAGCATGAGGTCTTTGGGATACACGCCCGGCTTAAAGCTTTTTGAAACGATTACCTTCATAGTATGAGGCACCTTGAGCCATAACTTGCCTGTAAGAAGAACACCGCTCGCATCGGTCGATCCTATGCCGAAGGAAAATGCACCCACAGCTCCGTAAGTACAAGTATGAGAATCTGTGCCAAGGGCAATGTCGCCAGGTAAAACTAACCCCTTTTCCAACATCAATTGATGACAGATGCCCTCGCCTACTTCAAAGAGCCTTATCCCTTGTTTGTTAGAAAAACTTCTTAGCATACTATGAAGTCCGCTAACTTTCTCGTTAGGACTTGGCGCAGCGTGATCTAACACGAAGACAACCCTTTGGGGATCCCAGACGATTTCTTTTCCAAATTCCTCAAAAGCCTTGATGGTAAACGGACCAGTGGCATCATGGCACATCAACATATCCACGGTTACTACACAGAAATCACCCGCCTTCACCTCCTCGCCGACATGATTGGAAATTATCTTTTCGACAATCGTCTTTCCCACATTAATGCACCCCTGTCTTTATGGCGAATGAAAGGTAAGACTAAGAAAGTTATTAGGAAACACATTATTGGAAATCTACTTCCATTGACTAGGTTAAAAATAGCACCAATATTTTTTTTGTCAATAGCAGAATGACCTGATTTTCCAAAATGTAACTGCATGAGATATAAGGCAATAATTTAATTAAATTTTATATAAATACCAAAAAATCGGACATTTTCTAAAGCCCAAAAACTTTAAACTAAGCAGCAACAAAATATATGGTAAACAGTTAACATACCTAAAGTTACATTTCAAGGATCATCATATTACATCACGTTCGCATATTAGATCATGGCAAAACAAGAAAAATTTTATGCAGATTTGCTACAACTTTGTATATTGACTTAACGATATGGGAGTGATAAGCTCTTCATGAAATGGAAATACATATCCGTTATTATGATGCATGAAGCATCAAGATCGGAGGGATCGAATTGGAGAAAGTTTCATTATTAGTATCCACCGGGAACTTGGGCGATAACATTATCGAAGAGGGTTCCTTTTACGAAGGAGTGAAACATCAGATCGATTGCTTTGCAGCCGATGCCGGAACTGCCGATGCAGGCCCCACATTTTTGGGCGCCGACATGCCACACAACCCAATCGAATGGGAAGAACACGACCTTGAACTTCTCCTGGTAGAAAGCAGAAAAAGAAACGTTCCCATGATCGTAGGCTCATGCAGCACCACAGGAACCGATAAGGCAGTGGACAGATATGCAGATATAATAAGAAGGCTTGCCAAAAAACACAAATTGGAACCCTTCAAAATGGCCTTGATATACTCCCAGGTCAGCAAGGACGAGATGCAAAGAAGGCTTAAGGATATCGAACCGCTTGAAGCTCCTTACGAACTAACCGAAGAAATCCTAAACGAAACCACAAACGTAACGGCATCCATGGGCATCGAGCAGATAATTCACGCTCTGGAAGAAGGCGCAGATGTCATCATGGCAGGTAGGGCCTGCGATGATGCCGTATTGGCTGCCTATCCCATCTACAAAGGCTTCCCCAAAGGCATCAGCCTCCATATGGGCAAAGCTGCAGAATGCGCATCGCTGGTATGCTGGCCGCAGATGGTAAAGGAATCTATCATTGCCACGGTCACCAAAGAATACTTCTCGATAGAGCCGATGCACCCGGCACAGCGGGCAACTCCCCACAGCGTGGCAGCACATTCGATGTACGAGAGAACAAACCCTTTTGTACAGGGAGTGCCCGGCGGCATCCTTGACATGCACGAATGCGAATACGTTGCCGAAACGGACCGCATCACAAGGGTATATGGAAGCAAATTCGTCCCATCTCCTGACGGGACCTACAAGGTTAAGTTGGAAGGGGCCGGCGAAGTGGGTTACAGGGTGTATCACCTGGTCGGCATCAGAGACACCAGGGCCATTGCCAATATCGACCAAATATTGAAGGATACGCGTAAAAAGGTCTCTCAGATCATAGGACCCCATAGGGATAACGATTATCAACTGTATTTTCATGTTTATGGCAAAAACGCCATCATGAAGGATTTCGAACCGCAAGAGCGGATCACAAGTCACGAGCTGGCCATTGTCATAGAAGCGATATCAAAGGACGAAGAGCTTGCCACTTCCGTTGCAAAGTGTGCCAAATTTCGCTTTTTCTACATGAGCTATCCCGGACAGATGAATTCCTCTGGCGGATCAGTGGCGCTTCTCACGGATGAACCGCTTTATCCTAAAAACAAATGTTACAGATGGACGGTAGATCATCTGTTACGCCTTGATGATCCCTTGGACGACAAGATATTCAGGTTTTCCTTTGAAACTGTCAGGGGAAGGTAAAGATGGGCACGCCGGTGGACGTAAATGATACGTTACTGTGCAAATTATCCCGCTATTACTCGTCCATTTCATTCGATGACATCCCTATTGAGGTCATAAACAAGGCAAAACGTTCCTTGGCAGATTTTTTAAGCGAGCTTGCGGCGGGTTTCTATGTAGGTGAACTCGCTGAGGTGATAAATCCTTACCTTGTGGATCTCGGCGGCAAGCCTGAATCGACTTTGCTTTGTGTGGGCAAAAAAATGCCCGCCCAAAACGCTGCCCTCGGCATGGGAGTTATGGCCCATGCTATTGAGCTTGACGACGGACACAGGTGGGGAACATCTCATCCTGCCGTGGCTATCATGCCTGCTGTCTTAGCCATGGCCGAAAGGGAGAAAAGCTCTTACGGCGAAATCCTTTTAGCCATCGTCATTGGCTACGACATGATGCTTCGGGCGGCAAGGGCGATAAATCCCGCACACCTTAAAAGGGGATTTCATTCGACCGGGACGTGTGGCTCTTTGGGTGCAGCTGCAGCATGTGCAAAGCTTTTAAACTTGGACGAAGAAAAGACGGCTTACGCCATATCAATGGGCGGGCTTCAAAGCGCAGGATTACAGGAAATGCTTCACGACCATCCGGGTGTAAAACCCCTTCAGCCGGGTAAGTCGGCCTCTGCTGGCGTTTTAGCGGCAGATCTGGCAAAGCGGGGCGCAAAAGCCCCCAGGACTCTTTTTGAGGGAGAACACGGCTGGCTTAAGGCCATGTGCGATTCAAATTACTCCAAAGAGGCTTTAATAGGAGATTTAGGAACGCGATACGAAATTCTTTACACCTACACGAAACTTTATCCTACCTGCAGGCACTGTCACGCTGCCATAGATTTGGCCAGAGAAGCCAAAGAGGTGCTGTCGTGTACTCCTAGTGATATCCAATCCTTGGAAGTGAGAACTTACAGACTCGGCATCGTAGAAGTCGGCCATATTAAAGTTCCTAAAACTTTACAGGAGGCCATGTTCAGCCTGCCCTTTGCAGTGGCCATAGCCTTCGATCGGGGGAATGTAACGCTTCAAGATTACACCCAGGAGACGTTAAAAGACCCTATGCTCATCTCTTTGGCCGAAAAGATCCAAGTAATTGAAGACCAAAAATTAAATGACCTGTACCCCGAAGAAAGGGGTGCCCACATGAAAGTCACATTAAAAGACGGCCGATGCTTCGAAAAATACATCCCCGTTGCCAAGGGAGAGCCGGAATTTCCAGTCACCGACGAAGACTTAAAGAAAAAGTTACAGGCTATGTTATCACCCTACTACCCCAAAGCATTCTTCGAAGGCTTGTGGACAATGACGGTAGAAGGGGATATTGAAACTCGAAGTTATGAAGAAATCATTGAACACTTTAGGAGGTATTGTTCATGAAGACAAAAAATATTTGTGATTTGGCTCGAACGGTAAGAAGCAAGAACGCCGGGAGCTTCATGATAACCCTTGAGATAATATTCGACGACCGACAAGTGTACGAAAAGGTCAAAAAGAGCGGCGCTATAACCAGGGAAGCGATAGCTAAGGCCTATAACGTAGAACCCGAAAAGATCTTAGACTTCATGTTCTTCGATCCCGGCATGGGCATCAAGGCAAATTACATGCGTCCAATAGCGAGCGGCGGACCGGCTGAAACTGACGTATATGGCTGTCAGCAGTACGCTCCTCTCTTTTCCCTGGAGATCCCATGGGAGGATTGACAATGACGAAAAGCGTCTCAGAAACACTTGCAGATTTCATACAAACGGCAACCTATGAAAATTTGCCCAAGGAAGTGATACATCAGGCAAAAAAGTGCCTTTTAGATACTTGCGGAGCCATAATAGCCGGAAGCTTTCATTCAACTTCCGGTAAGATAGCACAAAACTACGCAAGGTCATTGGAGGAACCGCCCAGGGCGACCATAGTTGGAACGGACCTGATGAGATCTACTCAAACTGCTGCCTTCGCAAACGGCATCTCAGCACATGCCCTTGAGCTCGACGACGGCTCAAGGCACGCCACTTATCATCCCGGGTCATCGATCATACCTGCCTCACTTGCCCTTTGCGAAGCTGAAGGAAAAACTGCCGGCGATTTAATTGTTGCCATCGCGGTAGGCTACGAAACCTCCATAAGGATCGGAAAATCCATGAACCCACACCACTACCTTCGAGGATTTCATCCAACGGGAACGGTTGCTCACTTTGGGACGACGGCAGCCTGCTGCAAAGTATTAAACTTAAGCGTCGAAGAAACGGTCAACGCCTTAGGGCTTGCAGGAAGCCTGGCGTCGGGCATCAACCAATACGAGATAGACGGCTCTTTGGTGAAGCACTTACATCCCGGGAACGCAGCAAGAAACGGGATACTGTCGGCCCTGCTCGCCAAAGAAGGGTTGACTGGCCCAAGGGGGGTAATAGAGGGGCGTCTCGGGTTCTGTCACTGTTTCTCGGACGAATACGACATCTCATCCATAACGAAGGGCTTAGGCAGCAAATACGACATATTGTCCATCTACTTCAAGCCATACCCCTCCTGCAGGTACGTCCACTACGCAAACGAGGCCACTTTGAACATCCTAAAGGAACACCCCATGAGGGCAGACGACGTCGATCATATACATATCCTCACTCACCAAAACGCAAAGCAGGGATCTGATATCCCCGATTACCAAACGGTCCTGCATGCTCGCTTGAGCATCCAATACGGAATCGCCTCAATATTAGCCAGAGGCAAAGCAGGGCTTCAGGAGTACACGGAAGAGGCGATAAAGGACCCAAAGGTGCATGAAATTGCAAAAAAGATCACCATAGAAATAGATCCCGAAATTCAAAAGCTATACCCGAATCCCAGGAGCATGATCGTTCAAATTAAGGATAAAAAAGGCAATATCTATTCATCGCGCGTAGATTATCCAAAGGGTGACCCGGAAAATCCCATGACAGACGATGAGCTAATCGATAAGTTTATCGACGTTACTGAAGGTGTAATCTCAAAGGGAAGGCAAGCCGAGATCATTGAAAATACGTTACACGTATTACCTGACACATCGGTAAGGAATTTTACGAAACATTTAAGGTTCTAAGTTTAATAGCACAGGCAGGAATATATCTTTTTAAATTAATAGAGGGGGAAAAGAAAATGACGGAAAAACAGACGATGAGCAGGCGTTTATCAGAATTCGCAGTAAGCTTGAAATACGAGGATATTCCTTCAGAGGTGGTGGAACACCTAAAAAACGTCATGCTTGACGGCTACGGATGCGGACTCTTCGGCTCCACAACTCCATGGATGAAGATATACAAGCAGGTCTTGACGGCAATGACAGATCGACAGGAAGCGTCCATATGGGGAACCAAGGATAAGACTTCGGTAACCGCCGCCATGATGATTAACGGCTCAGCCATAAACTCATTCGAGCTCGACGACACGCACACCGACGGGATAATTCATGTTTCCACAGGCGTTTTAGGTTGCGTTACCTCCTTTGCCGAGATGCTTGAAAGCGTAAGCGGGAAGGAATTTTTGGTCGCCACTGCTTTGGCCTACGAAATATCCTGCCGCGTGGCCGCACCCATCGGCATGGAGTTGGCCCACGAGGGATTTAACAACACGGGAACCACCTGCGTATTTGGTTCGACAGCAGGCGTGGGAAGACTGCTTGGGCTGAACGCTGAGCAGATGCAACATGCCATGGGAATCTCAGGGAACTGGGCAAGCGGCCTTCAAGCTGTACAGTTTGCCTCCATGGCAAAAAGGATAGTGCCCTCCAAATCCTCAGAAGGAGCCATCGTCGGAGCTTTGCTAGCAAAAGAAGGTTTCACCGGAATAGAAGATGTCTTCGAAAACGAATTCGGAGGATTTTACCACTGTTTCACCGACAGGGTCTACAACGAAGAGCGAACTTGTGGAGAGCTGGGCGACCGTTGGGAGCTCATGGGCATAGGACTTAAGTTTTACTCCACCTGCAGAAGCAAACATACAACCATTGACGGCTTGAGAAAATTCAGGGCCGAGCATCCCGAAATTAAGCCAGAGGACATTAATAAAATAGTCGTTCACACCACATCCATAACGAGAAAATACTCCGTCGATGTTGACGAAATCAAAAGCGTTGTCTCTGCACAATTGAGCCATCCCTATGTATGTGCCGTAACGCTCATGGAAGGCAATGCTTTCATAGATCAGTTCACCGAAGACAAGATCAAAGATCCCAAGATACTGGAGTTCGCAAGAAAAGTCGAAGTGGTCGATGATGCTGAAATAGAAAATCTTCCCAGATCCCTTCGCTACACCGTAAAAATAGATATCCACCTAAACGACGGACGCGTGTTCAATCTTGAGGTCAACTACCCCAAGGGGCATCCCAAAAACCCCTTCACAAAGGAAGAGCTGCTCTGGAAGTTCAAAACATTGGGATACAAGGCGATCCCGGACGACAAAAAACTCGACAGGATCACTGAGGCCCTGTTTAACCTGGAAGAAGTTAAAAACGTCAGGAGCTTCGTTGAGCTTTTAAGGAAGGAATAGCTTTAAATACCGAGCGGGATACGGCCGATCACCCGCTCGGTATTTTGTTCGAAATTACTAAACATCCCTACCACACAGCATAAATATCAGATCATTTACGTTTGTACCCGTTGGTCCTGTCTTGATCAAGCCATCAATTGCTTGCAAGGCGTGATAGGAATCGTTGTCGTTTAAGGCGTCGTCGATATCTATGCCAACTTTCTCCAGCAATGTCGCCATCTTTCCGTCGACGATTCCGCCGGCTGCATCCGTAGGACCGTCAGTGCCATCAGTCCCGACGGAGACGATCACGACTTCAGAATAATTTTTTATGCCGCGAGCTGCAGACAAAGCCAACTCCTGGTTTCTGCCTCCCTTTCCGGTCCCCCTGACACAAACGACCGTCTCTCCGCCTAAGATTATTGCGCAAGGCTTTTTCAGTGGCCTGTTATTTTCTGCTTCTTCTCTGGCAATCGCGGCCAAAAACAGGCCTGCTTCGCTTGCCTCACAATCTAGCGTGGTAGTCAGGATCATGGCACTGTATCCCAAACTTACAGCCACATTTCTTGCGCTTTCACATACCTTGGAGACGCTTCCTATTATCCTGGTTTCAACGTTGTCGAGGCTTTTAGGGGTTTCTTCACTCAGACTTTGAAGTATATGCTTCGGCAATTTTAAGTCGTATTTCCTTATTATTTTTCTCACGTCTTCGACCGTCGTCGAGTCGGGATAAGCGGGGCCTGAGGCGATGCTGTCGAGCCTGTCGCCCAAGACGTCTGAAAGAACGAGGGAATACACCTTGGCTGGCGAGGCCATCAGAGCAAAC
>Ga0134095_1000573_pt1 | contig 34535 bp, 26 predicted proteins | sample 6_2taG_FD_94449 | JGI IMG/M metagenome (GOLD analysis project Ga0134095, IMG submission 94449) | Switchgrass degrading microbial communities from high solid loading bioreactors in New Hampshire, USA - 6_20_20_110_A2 metaG | ecosystem: Engineered > Bioreactor > Semi-continuous > Anaerobic >... | reverse complement strand
CTCGCCGGGCTGAATCTGTCCCACCTGCTCCGCGGCGATGTCCGCGCCAGAGCGCACGTTGCTCGGCGAGCCGCCGGTCGTCACGCGCGCCTGCTGACCCGCAGTGAGTTGCAGCGCGATCGCATCACCGCAGGTTGCCACGCCGGGCGAAGTGGAAATACCATCCTGGGCGGGCGGTTCAGGCGTCACGGTCGGCTGCTGATCACCGTCCGGCGTAAACGTCGGCTGCTGGACGGGCGTGCCAAGCTGCGTCGACGAACAGAGAATCACGGTGCTACCGTCTTCCGACACGCGATAGTCGTACGTCTGGCCCTGATACACCAGCACGAACTGGTAGCCGGATGTCACCGCCTGGCTGTATACCTGGCCCGGCTGGGGACAGCCCAGGCTGGTGTCGGGATAATTCGTCTGGTTCCACTGCCAGCCATCGAGGTCTTCGACCGTTACCGGCTCACCAACCTGATCGCTGAGGGCCTGCAACGCGAACTCAAGCTGCGAAGGCCCCTGCTGCGCCAGCGCGATCTGGCCAACGCCGAGCGCTAAGACCACTACGATAAAAGTGCGTAACCATCTGGACAAGGCGACTCTCTCCTTTCGCTACACCGGGCAGCCTCAGCGGGAGCTTGCGCCACCGCGCCGAGCCTGCCCTGTTAATGGATCCCTGTATACCTGTGCGCTGAGATACGTCTCAAGCGGTTGGCCGTTCAGAGTGATCACTACCTGATCGATCGTACTAAATTGCAGTGCCGTTTGGCGAAGTTGTTCGCGCCGTTAATAGCAAGTCTGGCGCGAAAACATACGCTGATTCTTTCCGCGTTCAAACTGAGGGCCGCGTTGCGCGACCCCGAATGAGTGCATGTGCCTGGCGCTAATCGCCTTCGTAGTCCGGCAAGCGTTCGAGCACGGCCCGATCCACGCTCAGGAAGATTTCATCGTCTGAGGCGTCCGAGATCCAGTTCGCCGGAATCAGCTTGTGGCTCTTGAACAGCAGACCGCGCGAGATCAGCAGGTGGGTGATGGCATCCGACTCGCTGTCGGTGAAGACGCGCTCGACGTCGCCGACGTGCTCATCATCCGCCGAGTAGATCGCCGCACCCTCTTTGAGCGCCGCCGAACCGGACGGGACGTTGCGCTCCACATGGACAACCTGCGGCGGATAGTACGGCAGCCCGAGACTGCCGCCCGGATACCCGACGCCTGCCGGTGGATACCAGTAGTACGCGGGCGCTGGACGCGCGGAGACCGTCCGCGCTGTTTCGCCCGGCGGACCGAGTGTATCGGTGTTAGGCATCTGATCAATGGGAATCGTGTACGTTTCCTCGAACACCGGCCAGGCTTCCAGATCGTCGCCAACATTCTGACTCAACACTACCTGCTCGCCGTCCGCACTATCCACCACTTCGATCGGCAGCACGCGGTCTTCGGTGAACAGAAAGCCCTTTTTCACCACGATGTGCGTCACTTCACGCGTGCGCGGGTCGATCACCACCCGCTCCACCTCGCCAAGCTTCTCTCCGCTGGCGGTCAAAACGTCAGTTCCTTCACGGAATTCCATCACGACTTCTCCCGCAATTGCTCCCAACACAAAGTGTTCAATCGTAGCGTAGCAGCGATCGGGCATTCGGGCATGAGGTAAGTAGGTGAATCCACATTAGGCCACCTGACCCAATGGCGCAGACAAAACAGCCCGCGATCACATCTCGCGGGCCGGGAATTTCGAGAAGGAATTGCCTACCGGGTCACAAGGATCGCAGGCTGCTCGCGGGCGATCACACCGCCGACGGTCCACCACGCCGCGCCGCGCGTCTGCATCGCGCGCTCGAAAACGGGCAGCGATTCCGGCGCCAGCGCGACGAGCAGCCCGCCGCTGGTCTGCGCGTCAAACAGCAGCATCCGCTCGGCGTCGGTGAAGGCGCCGTCAAAGTGCACGCCCGGCCCAAACGCCTCGGCGTTGTTATGCGTCCCGCCGGGGAAGATCCATTGGTCCGCATACGACCGCGCGCCGGGCAGGAACTCGATCCGGTCGTAGTCGATGCGCAGCGTCACGCCGGATGCGTCAGCCATCTCGGTCGCGTGGCCCAGAAAGCCAAACCCGGTGATGTCCGTCAGAGCGTGCGCGCCCGCCTCGATCGCCGCTTCGGCTGCGGCGCGGTTCAGGCGGACCATCCACTCCGTCGCGGCGGCTACATCGTCCGGCTGCGCGCGATCGTTCTTGGCGGCCGTGGTAATGCACCCCGTCCCGAGCGGCTTGGTGAGCACCAGCACGTCGCCGGGGCGCGCTCCGGCCTTGGTCAGCAGACGATCGGGGTGCACAAAGCCAACCACCGCCAGCCCAACTTTCGGCTCCTTATCCTGAATCGTGTGCCCGCCCGCGATCACGGCGCCTGCCTCGCGGACCTTCTCCGCCAGCCCGAGCATGATCCGGCTCGTCACCTCAATCGGAAGCTGCGGCGGCAGCGCGGCGATATTCAGCGCCAGCACCGGCCGCGCGCCCATCGCATACACGTCGCTAAGGGCGTTGGCCGCTGCGATCGCGCCATAGCTGTACGCGTCATCCACGATTGGCGTGAAAAAGTCAGTCGTGATAACCAGCGCATGCTCGCCGTCCAGCCGGTAGACCGCGGCGTCATCAGGCGTGCCGATCCCTACCAGCAGATCGGGATGATCGGCGGGATCGAACATGGACTGGATAGGGCGCAGGACCTGCGCCAGGGCCGCAGGGGCCAGCTTAGACGCTCACCCCGCGCAGGCGGACAGCGCAGTGAGCCGCGTGATGTCTTCGCGTGTCATGTGGCTCGCTTTCAGACGGATCGGACACTTACGGTGAGTATGCCAGAACCGGTAACACGCCGCAATAGCGATAGCCTGGGCAAGCGCGCTGTGGTCGCCTCACACTTTCACATCACTTAAGCGTTCCTTAAGCGATGCTTAAGCGCCACCAGAGGCCAACGCCGCCAGTTCCCCGCGAGGAATTTTCGACAAACCTCTTACGGATCGTTGATCGACTTCTGATCTGCCTCTTATCTCGTTCTAACGCGATTGTCCGATCATTATAGGCGATGATGATGAGCGCCGTATCAGCCGGGAGCGACCCGCTTCCGGCCCGCGAATAGAGAATCACAGAGAATCACTACGAGCTTGGAGGTTGGAAGATGCGTAGCTTGATTCGGTGGAATCCTCGCAACGAGGTAACCGTCAACGATCCGTTTGAAACCCTTGAGCAGATGGTCGAGGAGCTGTGGAACTCGTGGCCGTTCACCAACTCGCGTCGCACCGGGGACGGCGGCCCGCTGCTGCGCCCGGCGATGGACGTTGTGGAGAACGACAAGGAAGTCACGCTCCGTATCGACCTACCGGGCATGAAGCCGGAAGACGTCAATGTGTCGATTGACGACCACATTCTGACCATCAGCGGTCAGATGGGCGATACGATTGAGCGCGAAGGCGACCGCTACCACTACCGCGAGCGCCGCACCGGCAGCTTCGAGCGCAGCCTTCGCCTGCCGAGCACGGTGGACACCGAGCACGTTGAGGCGACCTTTGAGAACGGCGTGCTGACCGTGACGCTGCCGAAGCTGGAACAGGCTCAGCCGAAGCGCATCACCGTGAAGGCGTCGAAGAAATAATCTAAAGGGATGGGCGCGCGTGCGCGGCCCACCCTACAACACACTAAACAACAATCGCCGGACCCTGTGTCCGGCGATTGCTTTTTTCGTGGGAAACAGGCCCATCCGCTCAGGCCAGCGCGAAGTGATCCGGCGCGCAGGCGTGAGCGGCGGAGCCATGGAGCGTTTCAGCCGTGGTGAGGTCTTCGACCAGCAGCGGCACGTTGCCATGATAAATGCGCATCGTTTCCGGCAGCGAGGCGACCTGCCATCGCTCGGAATTGCGCTGCACGCGATGCTTGCGCGCGCCAGTCAGCCGTTCCAACGCGGCGCGGGCGTCTTCAGGGCTGCAAAACGGCCCGGCAACGGCGTGCCATCGCTCGTGCCGCTTACCAGATTGTCGCAAGATAAACCACTCCGGGCGGCGGCGCATCATATGTCGCCACAACCGCCACTGCTCTGGTGATAGACGCCTGAACGACAGCGCCTTTGCGGCAGCCTGTAGAGTATTCTGTGATTTCAACATGGCACAACTCCCTCGCTTCTTGACAGTAAAAGCTCCGTCTTGAGTGGGGATGTCCTGAACGAAAAACGGCGACCAAGCGCCAGATGGAGTGAATCTTCGATTGCAGACAAACGGGCAAATAGAACCCCGCATGCTCCCATTACTTATTATAAAACACCTTTCAAGTGTGACGGCATAAAATTAGGACCAGCGGCCTATTGGGCTAACCCGTCAGCTTTCAGCATCCTAAACAGTGGACAAACGAACAAAAACCGTTTGGCTGCGGACTAGCACAAGTGTTGTGTTGGATACGATAGCATGCGATAATTTTGAGCGAGACATCCGCCCGCCGCGCCCATGGGACCGGCCTCGAAGGCGGTCCAACGCTATCGCCACCCACCCCGCTGCATCCCTGCGCAGGGAACGACACCGGGAGTTAGGGTCCGCATAGGGGGGGCTCCAGCCGCAAACAGGAGGCAGATCCATGAAGAGATTTTCGGTGTTGGTGGTCTTACTTGTCCTCAGTGTGATGCTCCTCTCGGCCCAAAACGTCCGCGCCGAGCCGGCCGGCCAGGGCGCGGGCGGTTCGCCGGCCATTCTCTCCTTCAGCACACCACTCACTGACGTCAACCGCAACGCCCTGATTCAGCGCACGGCGCGCGTTCCCGTGTCGTGGGACACGACCAACCGGCCCTTCATCGCCAACCTGGTGTTCGACCAGGTGCTGCCAGACGGCTCCGCGCTGAACGTCGAGCTTCCACGCCCGCTGCCGTGGGTCGCCTCGACCGGTCAGGGCATGGCGGCGCCGATTCTCCCGTCGGAAGATGCGACGGAGATCGTGCTGCGGCTACGGATGGTCAACATGCTGACGCGCGAGGTCTACGACGAGGAGACGATCACGCTGCCGATCGCGGTGAATGGCGGTGGAGCCGCGCCAGACATCGGTGACCGCGCCACGATCACCAGCTTCACGACGACCTCGACCTTCGTAAACCGCGCCGAGCTTGAAGGCGGCACAGCACGCGTGCCGGTGGCGTGGGATGTCGCCAACCGCCCGGTGACCGCGAACCTCTATTTCGAGCAGGTCATGCCCGATGGCAGCGCGATCAACGTCGAGCTGCCGCGTGACGACCCCTGGGTGAACTCGTCGGGCGTCGGCGTCGCAGCGCCGCAACTGCCCGACGACGAAGCCGAAACGATCCTGCTGCGCGTCCGCCTGATCGACCTGCTGGACGGCCGCCTCTACGATCAGCGGCAGTTCACGCTGCCGATCATCGAGGGGACCAGCCTGCCCCCGGCGATTACGTCCTTCACCGCTGGAGCAACCAGCGTCGACGTGAACCAGCTTGCCGCGCGCACCGCGCGTATTCCGGTGAGCTGGGCCGTCCAGAACCGCCCCGATAACTCGAATCTCGTCTTCGAGCAAGTCTTCTCCGATGGGCGCACGGTGAACGTCGAGCTACCGCGCGACAACCCGTGGGTGCCGTCGAGCGGAAACGGCGTCGCGGCGCCAGTGCTGGAGCCGGGTGCGACCACCGTCACGCTACGCGTCCGCCTGATCAACCTGTCCACGCAGGCGACGATCCAGCAGCGCGAGCTCACCCTGCCAATCGCCGGAAATTCGAACAACGTCCCGAGCTACGTTGTCGCGCCTGAGTGGTGCTACACCGATCCGTTCCGCCCGTCGAACGGGGTGCTCGTCGGCCGGACGGCCTACGTGACCGACCTCGTCCCGACCGAGGGGCTGCGGCTGTTTTCCAGCCCGTATGGCGGCCTGCCCACCGGCTTTGTCCCGGCGGAAAGCAGCGTGACCGTGCTCGAAGGGCCGTTCTGCTATCGCCTGAACATCACGACAAACATGCAGAACGTGTATCGCCTGTGGCGCGTTCGCAGCACCACGCAGCCGAACCTCGAAGGCTGGGCGCTGGAGTATGTCGTCAGCCCGACCGGCATGTACTGGAACCTGTCCGGCTCGCCTCAAGCGACCACTCCTGCTGAGGAAGGCGACCAGCCAGATGGTGAGGAGACTCCGCCCACCGATGAGCCGGACGAGGGAGAAGGCGGCGAGGGCGAACAGACCGGCGAGCTGAGCATCGACCTGCTGTCCGCCCAGCCCGATCCCGTCCAGGTCGACAACTACCTGACGCTGAGCTGGACGACGACCGGCGCCAGCTTCGTCGCGTTGAACCTGCTCGACGGCCCCGGCGGCGAGGTGGTGCAGCCGGTCATGCCGCCGGGCCAGATGGCGCTTAGCGGGAACATGGCCTATCCCGTGCCGTCCGACGCGCAGGACTCAATCACCCTGCAGCTTGTGGCGTCAGACGAGGAAGGGAACGAGGTCACCGAGGAAGTAACCGTCGCGATCGCCGGGTGCGAGTTCGAATCGACGCTAGGCGACGCCTGCCCCATCTCACAAACCGAGGCTGAAGCGGCCTTCCAGGCGTTTGACACCGGCTACATGATCTGGCGCGGCGATACCAGCACGATCTACGTGCTGTATGGTGACGACAGCAGTTGGGTGTCGTATCCGGATACGTGGACCGAGGGGGAGCCCATCGATACCGGCCAGCCGCCCGCCGACCGGGTCGCGCCGGTGCGTGGCTTCGGCAAGGTCTGGGTTGAGCAAGGGCTGGGCCAGCGTCTCGGCTGGGCGCTCTCCAACGAGCAAGCCTACACCGCCACGATCGAAGAATATCAGGCGGATGGCAACTTCCCCGCGCTGGGGATCAGCCTGCCCGATGGCAGCGTCGTGATGCTCGGCGAAACCTGGTTCATCCAGTAGCCGCAAAGCTCCACAAACACAAACGGCCCTTGCCGCAGCAGGGGCCGTTTTCTTTTCGGGCAACCGCGCTCACGCGACGACCAGCGCATCCCGCATGGCGAGGACGTTCTCTGCCCGCGTGCCGCGCGGCACTTCGCAACCGGGCATCGCCAGCCAGTTATCGCCGCCAGCGGCGCGACACGCCTCGACCGCGCGGCGCACGTCGTCGGGCGTGCCCTCGTACAGCACGGCGACCGGGTCGAAATTTCCGCACAGCGCAATCGTCGGGTCGATCGCATCCACCGTCGCGCGCGCGGCGGCAAGGTCCACCTGCCAGTCGAGGTCGATGATCTGCGCGCCACTCTGCGCCATGTCCGCCACCATGCGCGACGTGTTCCCGCAGATGTGCAGCCGGGGAATCGCGCCCGCCTTCCGAATCGCTTCAAAAATCCGCTGCTCGTACGGCAGCGCGAAGCGACGGTACGCCGCCGGGCCGACCTGCGAGGCGATCGCATCCCCCAGACCGATGATCGTGGCGCCTGCTTCAACCTGCGCCACGGCGAACGCGATCGCCACCTCGACCGTCTTCTCCAGCAAAGACTCGACCCACTCCGGCCGGTCGTAGAGGTCGTACATCAGCACTGAGACGCCGCGCAGATCGGCCGCTTCCGCCAGCGCGCCCTCGACCCATCCCTGCACCGGGATCCGCCCGCCGACCGTCTCGTGGAACAGGCGGATCGCGTCGACCCGGTCACGCATGCGGCTGCCCGGCGCCAGCGGATCGGGCAGCTTGAGCGCAGTCACATCCGATGGATCCTGAATGAGCGGCGCGCGGCACACGGGCAAATCGTCGTCGGGGAACTCGATTGCCGCGCCGAAATCGGCTGTCTCGCGGAACGGGTCGCTGATCGCGTCCACCAGATCCAGCCCGAAGCGCTCCGCCGTGACGAAGTTCGCCTCGCACAGCACATGATAGTCCTGGTAATAGTCCGCCAGCCGCGCGCCGATCTGGTCTGCCGCAAACTGCATGACCAGCGTCATATTCGGAATGCGATCGACCGGCTGCCCGGCCATCCGCGCCGCCAGCCGCTCGGTTGAGGTCATTTCGCGTACTGCCATCAGCTTGCTCCTTGATCGTGCGGGCCGCGCCACACCGCGCAGCGTTCGTCCCACTGCCAGCCGGGCGCGTGGATGGTCAGCGGTCCGCGCGCCCAGCCTGCCGCGATCCGCGCCTGCGTTTCGTCCCACGAGCGCAGCCCGCTGACTGCGTCGGCTGCCTCGACGTTGCACGCGCCGACAGCCACCGCGCTCGTCAACGCCGCTTCGAGCGATTGACCGCGCAGCAGCCCGGCTAAAAATCCGGCGATGGTGGTGTCACCGGAGCCGGTCGTCCCTACTACGTTCACCTGAAAGATCGGCGCCCAAAGCTCGCGCGATAGCCAGCTTGCATCCGGCGCAAACGGCAGGTGCGCCGCCGTCCGGACGTACAGCCCCCGGTTGCCAAGCTTGATCACCACCACGCCCGCGCCCATCGCCAGCGCCTCGCCAGCTAGCGCAGGGATCAACGTGTCGTCAGCCAGATCGCTTACGTCCAGCCCCGGACGCAGCATGTACGCCAGCTCGTCCAGGCTCGGCAGGAAAAGATCGACGTGCGGCAGCGTCCGGCTGAGGATGCCGCGCCAGTCCGCCTGCCCGCTGGGGCCGTGCGGATCGGGCAGCGCAAGGTCCAGCCCGGTGATCACGCCCGCCGCCTTCGCCTGCCGGTACATGCGCTCAAGCTCGGCGCCATCGTTCTCGTACATGCGGCGCATATACGGCGGATAGCCAAAGTGGAACAGCCGCGCGGCGCGCAGCCGGTCGTACGGCACATCGTCGGCGGAAAAGCTGTGATTCACCCCGCCACAGTGCATGAAGAAGCGGTCGGTTCCCGGCGGGCTGATCACGATCGTGTACGAGCTTGCTGCGCCCGGCGCGACGATCATGTCCTCGATCAGCGCAGGATCGTCCTGCCCGATCAGGTCGAGGATAATCCGCCCGAACGCATCGTCGCCCACCTTGCCCATCAGCCGCGTCGCGATGCCGAGCCGGTGCAGTACACGGCCGGTGTTGGCCGTCACGCCGCCCGCCTCAAGCGTCACTGGGCCGATCTCCACCACCTTGCCCGGGACGAACAACTCCGGCAGATCGCCCGGCGCAAGCTGCGGGAAGATGTCCAGGCACAGGTGCCCGGCGATCACCGCCTCAACCGCCATACCGCCTCACTCCAGTTCCTGAAGCGCGCGCTCGACCGGCCAGTCGTCGTGGATAATGCCACGCATCACGCGCATCATACGCACCGGATCGGGCGCCTGAAACACGTTCCGCCCGATGAACATGCCGCACGCCCCGGCGTCGAGCGCATCCCGCACCATCTCAAGCGCCGCGCGGGTGGTTTCGGTCTTCGGGCCACCCGCGATCAGGATCGGGCGGAACGCTGCCGCTGTGACGGTGCGGAAACTCTCCGCGCTGCCGGTGTAATCGGTCTTCAGAATGTCCGCGCCAAGCTCGCACGCGATCCGCGCGCCGAGCGCGACGTACTCCGCCCGGTAAATGTCATGGTCGGCCCGCACGCCGCGCGCCATCGGTTCGATGATGCACCCCATCCCGAACGCTTCGCACGTCTCGGCCAGACGCGCCACATCTTCAGCCTGGCGCGCTTCCGCATCGGGGTCGCCATAGCCAAAGAACATATACGTCAGCATCGCGTCCGCGCCAAGCTGCAACGCGCCTTCGACCGACGCGATCATGCGCCCGCGCCCCTCATCTGAGCCAAGCATCCCAGGCTCGCGCCAGCGGTTCGTCCAGTCCACGCGCAGGATCAGCCCCGGCGCGCCCCGGCCGGTGAACACGCTCGAAAAGCGCCGTGCAATCCCCGGAGACACGAGAAACGCGTCCGCGCCCGCCTCGGCAAGCTGCTCCAGCATCTCGCCGGGGCGCTCCACGCCAGGGATCACGCCGATATGCAGCCCATGATCGAACGCAACCACGGCGGCGCGGCGGGCGCCGGGATGCAAGATGCGCCCCAGGCGGATCGATTTGCCCGTGTTGGGATAGTCAAAGGGGGAAGACATCACCTGCGCTCCTTCATACAGCCCGCCCTCAAAACTATGCACAGAAATCGTGCTCATTATAGTCCGCGCCCCGCCATGACGTAACAAGCATATGGCACCTTTCCGCTGTGCCAGTGCGCACTGTCACCAACCCATCCGGCAGAAATGTGGTATCCTAGGCCGAGATTTTTCTGTCCCGCCCGTTACGAGGACAACCATAAAATGACCTCTTCGCAACACGAACAGCCTTTTGATTTTAGTTTTGACGAGCCAGACGACTCCGCGCCAGCCGAGCAACCCACCGCGACCGCTGCGCCTCGCGGGCTGACCATGCCCTTCGGCACCATCGAGTTCGAGCGGCACACCATCACGGTCGAACCGGCCGCCGATGGACCGGTTCACATGGCGGGGAATGCCGACGATGCGCTGCGCCACGCGCTCAGCCGCCGGGGAAACAGCGTCATTACCGGGCACCTGTTCGCAGGCAGCACGTTCAGCGTGTTCACCTGGCGCTCGCCGTTCGCGCTCGATCACCCGCTGGTGCTGAATTTCGACGCGGCGCGCGAAGTCTGCCTGCTGGTGATCGGCGGCGAAGCAGTCTACATGCCGTCCGACCCCTTCCAGCCGACTACCCGCTGGGTGCAGCTTTCCCGCGCGCGGGAGTTTTACGCCCTCGCCGAGCAGGACCGCGACGACCAGCGCGCGCGGTGGATCGACCGGCTGATGGCTGCCGCGCCGCACCTGTCGAATCTGGGCGCGCCGCTCACCAGGGAATGGCTCGACTCGCTCTCGATGCCCGCGCTGCGCCTGCTGATGGCGTCGCACGCGCCCCAGGTGTTCGCCGTGTGGCGCGTGGACCAGCCCGAGCGCCGGTTTCGTGGAGCGGCGGTCAGCTTCCGCGACGCCGTCACCATGCCGCTGCCGCGCTACCCGGTGGTCGAGCCGGACTGCTACCTTCCTGTCATCGCGGGGACGGAAGGGCGGCTCGAAGCGATCAACGCGTACGACCTCGGCGCGGGGATCAGCCTGGGACCGATCCAGTTCAACGCGCACGGCGGCGCGCTGCATCACTTCCTGTGGATGCTCTGGAAGCGCGACCGCGACCTGTTCGACCGCGAGTTCGCCCGCCCCTTCGGCTGGGTGATGCGCCCGGACACGACCCATCCGGACCTGGTGCTCGGCGCGGACCTGCCGGGCGAAGTCGTCCTGCACGGCGTGGACGAGGACAGCGGGATCAACGCCGGATATTTCCAGTCTGGCAAGCCCGGCGAAACGAGCTTCGACGCGATTGACATCGCCTTCCGCGAGGCACTGACCGTCCGCTTCCGCAACATCGTCGCGTGGCCGCACGTGCAAGAGCTTATCCTCAACACCTGCGCGTGGTGGCTAGCGCCCGGCCTGGACGCGATCCACGAGGAGCGTTACGGCATCCCGCGTCTGAACCCGCTGGCGCCCGACCGCGACACCTACATTCTCAAGGCGCTGCTGCTATCGGCGCACGTGCGCTATTCCGCGTGTCTGTGGCCGTTCCTCGAAGTGCTGCGCCGCTGGGACACGCCGCGCGAAAAGCGGGCGAACTGGCGCGTCGCGCTCGAAACGGCGGGGCCGTGGGTCCACTGCACGCCTACGCTGCGCGGGCGGTTGCGCGCCCGGCTGGAGCAGCAGGTCGCGGACGCGGAAGCCGCGTTCGACCTAATCGAGCGGCTGGCGGAGCAGGAATTCAAGCGCGACGCCGAGTAAGCGGACAACTTCATCCCAGGAGACAAAAAAGCGGCGCCTTGAAGCGGCACCGGCCATGTAGCGCTGCGTAAAGTACGCGGAGGCTACCGTTTTTGGTACAATGTGTTTTAATGATTGTATTAGCGAAAGGAGACTTGCGTCTGTACTTTTCCTAACTCTTTTTCTGGCGTTGTTTCAGCTTTACGGAGGGAACCACATGAAAATCCGTACTCTTGTGATGCTCTGTTTGATCGCGGTGCTGGCCTTCCCAGCAGCGCTCGCTGGCGCGCAGGAGCCGGTTGAGATTCGCATTACATGGTATGACGACGGTAACGAGAGCGAGGTCCTGCGCGACCTGCTCGACCGCTTTGAAGCAGAGAACCCCGACATTAGAGTTGTAGTGGACGTCGTTCCGTATACCGCGATCCTGGAAAACCTGCCGCTCCAACTGGAAACCGGTGAAGGGCCGGACATCGCCCGCGTGACCGACCTCGGCGGCCTGTCGCAATACTATCTCGACATGACGCCTTACCTGTCGGATCCCGCGTATTGGGAAGAAAACTTTGGCCCGTACCTGCAGTGGCTGCGCCCGTCCGGGCAGACCGAGGGCATCTATGGCCTGCAGAACCAGCTTACCGTCACAGGCATGTTTATCAACCGCACGCTGTTTGAGCAGGCGGGGGTTGAAGTGCCCAGCGACACGGCTGAGCAGGTGACGTGGGAAGAATGGGGTCAGAGCTGCAAAGCCGTCGCCGATGCGTTGGGAGAAGGCGTCTTCGGCTTTGCGATGGACCGCAGCGGGCATCGTTTCGCGGGCCCGGCGATCAGCATGGGCGCGCAATACTTTGACGAAAACGGCACGCTGACCGTCGACAACGAGGGCTTCCGTGCGTTTGCCGAGTTGTTCGTCCAGTGGCACCAGGACGGCACCGCGTTGATCGACGTGTGGGCTGCCACGCCCGGCTACGTGGGCGCGAATGAGGACTTCGCCAACGCCCGCCTCGCCTGCTATATGTCGGGAAGCTGGCAGGTCCAGCAGTTCAGCCAAACGATCGGCGACGCGTTCGACTGGGAAGTCGTGCCGTTCCCATGCGGACCTGCGGGCTGCACCGGGTTGCCGGGTGGCGCGGCGGTTGTGCCGATCGCCAGCACCGAACATCCTGAAGAAGTCGTCCGCGTGATGGAATATCTGGCGCAGGAAGACGTGCTGCGCGAATTCCACGCCCGCACGCTATTCATTCCGGCGCACGCCGGGATCGCGGCGAGCGGCGTGCCCTTCGAGACGGATCTCGAGCTGGCGGCCAACGCGTTGAGCCAGTTCAGCGCGATGGTCGGGGACCTCATGCCGCAGGCGATTGAGCTGCAGGGCTATCCATACAACCGGATCGCGTTTGACTCGTCTCGCGACCGGATCGCGCAGGTGATCGTCGGCGAGCTAACGCTCGACGAGGCGATCCAGCGCATCCAGGAAGACATCGCCGTGGGGCTGGCCGAGCTGGAAAGCTGAGCGGCTACGTCATAGATTGAGCGCGGCTGCCGAGCCTGACGCACGGCGCGCTTCGGCAGCCGCGCCACACACCCCTGCTTCACGACGCTTTCCTCTGGAAACGAGGCATCTATGTTTGACATCCCCCCGGTGGCCGAACCCTCGTCAGAGCGCGTGACGTCCGGCAACGGCACGAGCGGTCCCACTCAATGGGTGAGCGACCTGCTCTACCGGGCATATTACGCACTAATGGTCGCGGTCGAGTTCGTGATCGCCCCGATCCAACGCTGGCTCGGCACGCGCCGCATGCCATATTTTTTTCTGCTGCCAAACCTGATCGTCTTCGGCGTCTTCGTCATCTTCCCGATGCTGCTCAATTTCGTCTATTCCGGCACAGCGGGGACGAATCTCCTTCCGCAAGACCGGACCTGGGTCGGTCTCGACAACTACCAGACGCTGCTGAGCTGCGATAATTTTCGGCTGCCCAACACCTGCGCCGAGGATATGTTCTGGCGTGCGGTATGGAACACGCTCGTCTTCGTAGTGTTCCAGGTGGGCGGGATGGTCCTGCTCGCGCTGCTGACGGCGGTGATCCTCAACCGGCAGATCGTCGCGCGCGGGTTCTTCCGCAGCGTATTCTTTTATCCGGTCTTGCTCTCGCCAGTGGTCGTCGGGCTGATCTGGAAGTGGATTCTCCAGCGGTTCGGCGTGCTGAATGGGTTCATTTCCGGGCTGGGCGGCGAGCCGGTGTTGTTCCTGCTGGAGCGCGACTGGGCCACCTTCTGGGTGATCCTGATCAGCATCTGGGCGCAGATGGGCTTTTACACGCTGATTTTGCTGGCCGGGTTGCAGGCGATCCCCGCCGTGCTGTACGAGGCGAGCGAGATCGACGGCGCAGGCGGGTGGCAACGCTTCCGCCACATCACTCTGCCCCTGCTGATGCCGACCATGTTCGTTGTGCTGGTGCTGGCGCTGATTCGCGCGGTGCAGGTCTTCGATCAGGTCTTCGTGCTGACAGGGGGCGGCCCCGGCACGGCAACCAAGTATCTGGTCCAGTACATCTACGAGACAGGGTTCGCCGCCCAGATCCCGCGCCGGGGGCTGGCGTCGGCGGCGTCGGTGTTGCTTGGCGGCGTGCTGATGCTGTTCACGCTGGTGCAGCTCTGGCTGGGGCGCAAGACGGAAGTAACGTAGCGGAAGGCAAGGTACGTGACGACCATTCGGAACTTTCTGATTCGCAAGCGCGGCGGCCGCCGGATGGACATAGCCGACGTGCTGACCTATCTTTACCTGCTGGCGGGCACGCTGGTGATGTTCGGCCCGGTGCTGTGGGTCGTGCTGTCGTCGTTCAAGACACCCGGCCAACTGATCGAGTTCCCCCCGCGCCTGCTGCCCTATGCGCAGGAAACCGTCACGATAGAAGGGTACGACGAGCCTCTGCCACTCTATCGCGTGACGATCGACGGCGAGGAGCGGGTTCTGGCGCAGATCCGCCGCGTCGGAATCGAAGCGCACATGATCGATCCGGAGAATCCGCCCGCCAACCCCGGCCGCCCGACGGACGAGGAACGCATCATCGTGCCGATCGACGCCCGCGAGCCGATCGAGCGCCTGAGCCTGGCGTGGAACAATTACACCGATCCGCTAGAGCGGTTCCGCTTTGGGACGTACCTCAAGAACAGCGTGATCGTGACGGTCGCCGCCACGCTGATCACGCTGGTGATCAACAGCATGGCAGCCTTCGCGCTGAGCAAATACCAGTTCAAAGGGCGCGACGCGATCTTTGTGCTGTTCATCGCCACGCTGATGATCCCGATCTCGGTGATCTTGGTGCCCGTCTTCCTGGTAATCACGCAACTGAACATGAACAACACGCTCTGGGGCGTGATTATCCCCGGCGCGGCCACGCCGACCGGCGTCTTCCTGCTGCGCCAGTACATGCTGACCATCCCGGACGAGCTGCTCGAATCGGCGCGTATCGACGGCGCGTCGGAGTGGCGCATCTACTGGCAGATCGTCCTCCCGCTGGCGCGCCCTGCGCTGGCCGTGCTGGCGATCTTCTCGGTGATGTGGCGCTGGAACGACTTCCTGTGGCCGCTGATCGTGCTCAACCGCAGCGAGCTGTTCACACTGCAAGTCGGCCTGAACGCGTTCCAGGGCGAGCTTCAGATTCAGTGGCATTACGTGCTGGCGATGACGGTCCTCACGCTGCTGCCGATCACGGCGGTCTTCGCCTTCTTACAACGCTTCATCACGACCGGCATCGCGACCACCGGCCTCAAGGGATAGCCGCGCACCGCACAGGAGAGTTCTCGCAATGCATCTCGTCAGTCCCGAAGGCGTTGCGCTGCGCGCGCAAGACGCCGATTCCCTCACGCTTGAGGGCCAGCGCGGGGAGCGCTTTGTGATCAGCGTGCTCGATCACGATCTGGTGCGCGTCCAGCACCAGCCGGACGGTTCCCCCCGGCTCGACCGGACGTGGAGCGTCGTCGGACCGTCCGGCGACGTGCCGCTCGAAGGGCGCCCGCGCGATGACCTGTCGCCCTTCCCCCGACCGGGCTTGCGCTTTGAAGAAACGGCGGACGGCCTGGCGATCCGCACCGATGCGCTGGCGCTGCACGTCCGCCTGGGCGATCTGCGACTGGAGTGGCGCTTGCCATCCGGTGAGATGTTCGCGTCGGACGTGCCCGCCCGCGCCTATATCTACGACCGGGCCGGGCGCGCAGTATTCCACCACATAACGCGGCGAATGGACGAACATTACTACGGCTTCGGGGAAAAGGCGGGCCCGCTTGACAAGGCCGGGATGCGCCTGCGCATGGCCGCGGTGGACGCCTTCGGCTATGACGCCGCGCAGACCGACCCGCTCTACAAGCACATCCCGTTCTACATCACGCTAGTTCCGGAGCTTGGCGTCGCGTACGGGCTGTTTTACGACAACCTGTCGCCCAGCGTCTTCGACCTGGGGCGCGAGGTCAACGCCTTGCGCAGCGGGCGCTATCGGGTTTACGAGGCGTCAGACGGCGACCTCGACTATTTCCTGCTGTTCGGCCCAACCATCGAAGCCGTAGTGGAAAAGTACACCGCGCTGACCGGCCGCCCCGCTCTGCCGCCGCGCTGGTCGTTTGGCTATCTCGCCTCGACGATGCACTACACCGAGGCGCCAGACGCACAAGACCAGCTCGCCCGCTTCGTCACACTCTGCGATCAACACGACATTCCCTGCGACCTGTTCCACCTCTCGTCCGGCTACACGACCGACGCGGAAGGGCGGCGCAACGTCTTCACCTGGAACCGGCAGCGCATCCCCGATCCGGCTGCGATGGTGGCGCGCTTTCACGCACGCGGGATCCGGCTGGCGCCCAACATCAAGCCCTACCTGCTGCAAACGCACCCGCTCTATGACGACTTGGCGGCGCGCGGCGGGCTGATCCGCGCGGCAAGCGGCGACGGCCCCGAGGTTGGCATGTTCTGGAGCGGCGGCGTCTATCAGACCGCGCCCGGCAGCTATGTGGACTTCACCAGCCGCGCCGGATACGAATGGTGGCAGGCGCGGATCCACGACGCTCTGCTCGACTACGGGATCGACGCGATCTGGAACGACAACAACGAATTTGAGGTGTGGGACGACGCGGCGCAGGCGGACGGGTTTGGAAAGCCGATCCCGATGAGCATGGCCCGCCCGCTGCAAACGCTGCTGATGGGCCGCTGTTCGTTCGAGGCGCTGGTCCAGCGTCGCCCCGACGAGCGCCCGTTTGTGCTATCTCGCGCCGGAAGCCCTGGCATCCAACGCTATGCGCAGACGTGGACCGGCGACAACGCGACCTCGTGGGAGACGTTGCGCTGGAATATCCCGATGGGGCTAGGGTTGAGCCTGTCGGGCCTGGGGAACATGGGGCACGATGTCGGTGGGTTCGCCGGACCGAAGCCCGATCCGGAACTCTTCGTGCGCTGGGTGCAAAATGGCATCTTCCACCCGCGCTTTACGATCCACTCGTATAACGACGATGGGACGGCCAACGAACCGTGGATGCACCCCGAAGTGCTGCCCCTGGTGCGCGAGGCGCTGCGCTTCCGCTACCGGCTGATCCCCTACCTCTACAGCCTTGCGGTGGAGATGGCGCGCACCGGCCACCCGATGCTCCGCCCGCTGGTCTATCACTTCCCCGACGACGCACGCTGCCGGACCGAGTCGTTCGACTTCCTGCTCGGCCCTGGCCTGCTGGTCGCGTCGGTGTTGGAGCCGGGCGCAACCTCGCGCGACGTGTATTTGCCCGCAGGCGCCGAGTGGTATGACTATACGAATGGTGCTCGCTATTCCGGCGGGCAGACCGTCACACTCGACGCGCCACTTGAGCGCATCCCACTGCTGGCGCGCGCCGGATCGCTGATCCCGCTCGGCAAGTCGATGCAGTATGTCGGCGCGGAGCCGGACGACTGGCGCGAGGTGCGCGTCTATCCGCCAACCGGCGCAGGCGAGGCGACCTTCGCGCTGGTGGAAGACGATGGGCACACCCTCGCTTACCGGCGTGGCGAGTACACCGAGCTTCGCCTCTCCGTCCGCGCCACTGATGAAGCGCTCGCCCTCGCAGTGGAGCCGGTTCACCTGGGCTACCCGCTGCCCTACGATGCGATCGAGTTCGCCCTGCCGCCCACCGAAACGCGCCCGCTCGATCCGCCTGCCGAAACGTGGATCGACGCCGAAGGCTGGCGGCGCGTTCGTCTGCCCATCCCGCGCTGATGCGTGTGGGTCAGCATGGCATAAAAAGGGATCTCGCCTGCTCTGGCGGGGTCCCGTTCGCTTCCCCAGGTGATGCGGCTGGCGCTAGGGTTCTTCAAGCCGCACGCTAAACACACCCGGACCGGTCGGCTTGTCAGGGAATGGGCTTCCCCCGGCGGGCTCCAGCGACGCGCCAAAGCGCAAATACCGATCAATCGGCGCTGCCAGCGGAACTTCAATGTAGGTCGCGTCGTCCTCACTCTGGCGGAACAGCCCGCCGTCGATGCGCTGCCCATCCGCGTCCACCAGCCACAGTTGGAACACCTCGTCGGGCGAGAGCGGCGGCAGATCTTCGAGGCGAATTACGGCGCGATCCCCTTCAGGCGACACGACCAGCGCGCCGGAAACGTCCGGATCAAGCTCGGTCGGCATCACATCGTACCACAGCGCGCCGTCCTGCTCCGCCAGTTCCGTATAGAGCGAGGCGCCGTTGCCCATGCCCGGCGTAACCGGCGGCGGTTCGTCCTCTTCGCGTAACAGCAGCACCGCAATGATCCCGGCGCCCAGGATCACCACCAGCGCGGCGGCCGCCATCAGCCACCAGCGCGGCTCGCGGCGAGGCTGCTCCAGGGGTGTGGGCGGCGGCGTCACCGCGCGGCGAGCAGCCAGACGGGCCTGGAGATCCGCCCGCAAGTGCTCCGGCGCCTCACGCAGCGGCGCGAGCGCCACCAGAGACGCCGCGCCCGCTTCATACTCGGCCAGCAGCGCGCGAACGTCTGGATCGGAAGCAAGCGCCTCTTCAACCAGACGGCGCTCGTCCTCATCCAACGCGCCAAGCGCATACGCCGGAAGCAGCTCGATCACATCATCGTGCGCCATACAGACTACTGTGAACTCCTACACGCGTCGCCTCAGTGAGATGCCCGTGACATCTTTCACAGAGATTTGACTATCTTCTACGTTCGATCGGTGCGATTCGGATTGCCCGGTGATTCAGCCATCCACGCCGCGCGGAGCCGTTCCATCCCGCTCCGGATGCGCGTTTTGACCGTGCCGAGCGGCAAATCCAAATATTCCGCGATCTGACTCTGCGTCATGCCGTAAAAATACGCCAGCTCGATCGGCTGGCGCTGCTCGGCGGGAAGCTCGTACAGCACCGCGACGAGCGTCGGACGCAGGTCGCTGTGCTCGCCCGCCAGCACGTGCTCCCATCGCTCGCGATCCCCGTCGATCAGCATCGTCTGGCCCATAGGATCGCGGTTCTGGCGGCGGAACAGATCGATCGCCAGGCGGCGGGTGATTGTCAGCAACCACGGCACAAACGCGCCCTTGGCGCTGTCGTAGGTGTGCGCCTTGTCCCAAAGGCGCATGAATGTGTCCTGGGTGACTTCCTCGGCCGCCATCCGATCGTTCAATACGCGATAGGCGACGGAATAGACCAGCGAGGCATATCGCTCATGCAGAGTTAAAAGCGCGGCCTCATCCCCATCTTCTATCTGATTCAGAAGCTGAGCGTCCGTCAGGGTCATGATAGGCAGCCATTGGCGTAAGCCTGCGATCGCACGGCGGCGACATCCCACCCATATCGCCCCGGCTGCTCATACTATAGCACAACCACGGCCTGACGGTATGGGATCCGGCCTCGCGCAGGTTGCACAACTCGCTGCGACCGCAAGCCGCCGCTCGCCTGAGCATACTGCCCAATCTGCGCCAGCCGTTTTTTTGGCATTATGCCTAACCCATGCGGACGCATGCAAACCGCCACACCGCCGCCCGACCGGCTTTGTGTCGATTACCTAATTTAACAAGTTTTTATTCTCATTTACTCTTTACGGAACAAGCCGTCCCACCGGCTTACCTCCCGGTTGACTACGATTCGATTTTTCGATTTTGTCCTGCGCAAGCCTTTTTTTCGAGTGGCTCGCGCTGTTGCACCATACCCAAGGGAGCATCGCATGACCGGCACACAGATTCGCACAGATACATCTCCGCAGCAGCCGTACGGTCTCGAACACGACGCCTGCGCGCTGATTTTAAGCGTGCGAAAGCGCGGCGAGAGCACCTACGGGACGTTGAAGCGCGCCCTCGGCGCGCTGGCGAACATGGGACACCGGACCGGTTTCGTGGATGGCGAGGGGGACGGCGCGGGCGTGCAGACGGACATCCCGCGCGAGCTATGGGCCCGCCGCCTCAGCCGCATGGGGTTGCGCGCGTCGCTTGCGACTGATCCCGGCTTTTGGGTAGGGCATCTGTTCATCCCGCGCGCGCTGGACTTGCAAGGCGTCCGCGAGCGGCTGCATGAAGCGTTTGCCGCCAAAGGGCTGCAACTTCTGGTCGACCAGCCGGGGCGCGTCCGGCCCGAAGCGCTGGGCCCCCAGGCGAGCATCGACGCGCCGCGCTTCTGGCAGATCGCGGGCTGCGCGGACGGCGTCGATCGCGCCGAGTTGAACGCGCTGTTGTTCCACGTGCAGACCGCGTTGGAAAAGTCGCTGCAAATCCACTTCGCCTCGCTCAGCGCGACAACCGTCGTCTATAAGGCGCGCGGCTCGGTCGAGATGCTGATGCGCTATTACCCCGATTTGCAGGATCGCAGCTATCACACCGCGATGGCGCTGTGCCACGCGCGCTACTCGACCAACACCGTCTCCAGCTTCGAGCGCGTCCAGCCGTTCGCGCTGCTGGGGCACAACGGCGAGATCAACACGATCAGCCGCTTCCGCCAGGAAGTCGAGCAGCTTGGCATCGCGCTTGCACCAGGCAATTCGGACTCGCAGGACGTCGATCGGGCGCTGCATGCGCTGTGGGTAGACTTCGGTCTGGACCCGATCGAAGCGATCGAAATGCTTTTTCCGCCCGTCCCGCACGAGCTGGAAGCCATGCCGCCCGCTCTGCGCGAGACGTACATCCACCTGCGGCACACGTTCGGGCCGTACACGCAAGGCCCCGCCGCGATCATTGCGCGCGCTGGAGACACCGCGATCGGCAGCGTGGATGCGCTCGGCCTGCGCCCGCTGTGGTTTATCGAAACAGAAAAGGAATATGTGCTGAGCTCAGAGCGCGGCGCGATCAGCCTGGAAACGATGGTCCGGGACGCGCGCCCGCTGGCGCCCGGCGAAAAGATCGCGCTGTCGGTTAAGCGCGGCCAGGGCGTCGAGATTTTGGAACACCCCGCAATCCGCCGCTATGTCGCCGCGCAGGTCGCGCAGCGCACGCAGCCGCAAGTTTTCCGCACAGGCTGGCAGTCGTGGGAGCCACTCACTCCGTCCGGTCACGGCCCCGAACGGGCACCCGACGGAAACGGGAACGGCGCCCCCACGCAAACGCGCACCCTTCGCGCGGTCGAGCATGCGCTGCTCAAGGTGGCGGAGCTTCCCCAGCCGATCGCCCTGCCCTGGCGTGAGCCGGAACGAGTGACCACAATTGACACGATCGCGCTCGCCGCGACGGGCTGGAACCGCGAGCACCTGCAGGAAATCGAGTCGCTTGCGTCAGAAGGCAAAGACCTCGTTGGCTCGCTCGGGCACGATGGCCCACTGGCCGTGCTCAGCCGCCAGCGCGTGAACCTCGCCGATTTCTACAAGGAAACAGTGGCCGTCGTCACCAACCCGGCCATCGACCGCGAGCGCGAAACGGAAGCCTTCGCCACCAAGACGCTGATCGGCGTGCGCCCCGCACTCAATCGCGTGCCCGATCCGGACGACCTGCTCGTCGTCCTCGAAACGCCACTGCTGGCGGGCGGACATCCGGACCTGGGCGACGAGTCGCTGGCGCATGAGGTCGCCGCCGCGCTCGGCACGCTGACGGTTGACGAGTTGCTGGCGCAGTTTGCGCCGCGCGTCGGCTGGCTGGCGTTGTGCGTCCGCGAGGGCGAGAACGTGTCCCAGGCGCTCGACCGGCTGGTGGACGAGGCGATCGGCGCGGTGCGCGACGGCGTGCAATGCCTGGTGCTGGACGACACCGAACTGTTCGAGCAGCGCGCCGGGTGGCTCGACCCGCATCTGGCGACTGGCGTGATCGACCGGGCGCTGCGCGAAGCCGAAAGCGACGAGAATCTCCGCCGTCGCACCGGGATCGTTGTGCGCAGCGCCAGCGTCCGCACGCTGCACGACATCGCGCTGCTGTGCGGCTTCGGCGCGGACGCGATCAACCCGTACGCGATGCTGCTGGCGTCGATCGGCGCGCACAAGCCGCAGACCATGATCCGCGACGAGCAGTTGCTGGTCGAGCGGCAGCGCAGCTTGCTCGAGACGCTGACGCACGGGCTGGAAAAGGTGATCTCGACCATCGGCTGCCACGAACTGCGCGGCTATGGGCGCGTGTTCAGCGCGATCGGTCTGGCGCCGAGCCTTGCCGACGCCCTGGACACGCCAAACTACTTTGGCAGCGAGCAGGTCGGCCTCACGTGGGAGCGGCTCGACCGCGAGGCGCGCGATCGCCAGGCGGAGCTGCGCGGCGAGGTCAAGGCGCAGCTTGCGCGCGTCGACCGCTTCTATCCGAAGTTCTGGAAGAAGGCCGAGGCCGTTGCGCACGGCGAGCTTTCGCTGGACGAGTTCATCGAGATCTACCGCAACCTGACGGAAGAGGTGCCGGTCGCGCTGCGGCATGCGGTGGGGTTCGCGCCGGTCAAAAGCAAGATCGATCCGGAGTCGGTCGATCTGAGCATTGGGCACCACGATCTGCCGGTGCTGATCAGCGCGATGTCCTTCGGCTCCCAGGGCGAGCTGGCTTACCGCGCCTATGCCGAAGCCGCGCGCCAGTTGAACATTCTGTGTATCAACGGCGAGGGCGGCGAGCTTCCCGACATGATGGATGGCCGCTACACGCTCAACCGGGGCCAGCAGGTCGCGTCGGGGCGCTTCGGCGTCAACGCGCAGTTCCTTAACTCCGCCTGTGTGATCGAGATCAAGATCGGCCAGGGCGCGAAGCCCGGCGAAGGCGGCATGCTCCCCGGCTATAAGGTGACCCCCCAGGTCGCCGAAGCCCGCCGCACAACCCCGTTTGTCTCGTTGATCTCCCCCTCAAACAACCACGACATTTACTCAATTGAAGACCTGGCGCAGTTGATCGAAGAGTTGAAGACGGTCAATCCGCGCGCCCGCGTCTCGGTGAAGGTTCCGGTCGTGCCGGGGATCGGGATTATCGCGGTCGGCGTGGCGAAAGCTGGCGCAGACATCATCAACCTGACCGGCTACGACGGGGCGACCGGCGCAGCCCGCAAGCACGCGCTGCAATACGTCGGCCTGCCATCTGAAATCGGCGTGATTCAGGCGCATCGCGCGCTGATCGACGCCGGGCTGCGCCACCGCGTCGAACTATGGTGCGACGGCGGCATGAAGACCGGCTCCGATGCCGTGAAGATGATCCTGCTCGGCGCGAACCGGGTCGGCTTTGCGACGATGGCGATGGTCGCCATGGGCTGTACGATCTGTCGCAAGTGCAACGAAGGCACCTGTCACGTCGGCATCACCACACACATCAAAACGATCGAGGAAGCCGAAGCGCACGGGATCAAGAGCTTCGAGCCGCGCGATCCGAGCCGCGCCGTCGAGGCGATCGTCCGCGTGTTCAGCGCGCTCGGCGAGGAAATGCGCCGCATCACCGCGCAGCTTGGCGCGACCCGCCTGCAAGACCTCGTCGGCCGGGCTGATCTGCTTGAGCAGGTGCAATGCCAGGATCTAGTCGACCTCAGCGCGATGTGCACCCACTATCCGATGAAGGCGCGCCCAGAAGGCGAGCCGGGCGTCGGCCGCCGCCTGACCCGCCCGCGCAACACGCTCACCAAGCTGATCACCGATCTGGCGCTCTCCGCGCTGGACGAGTGCGAGCGTGAGGCGACGTATCAGGACGAGGCGATGGCGTACGACCGGGCGCTCGGCTCCCACCTGGCGGGCGAGCTGGTTCGCAACCCGGCGCTGTCGTCGCGCATCGACCGGATGCACCTCAACTTCGGGCCGTCGTCGCTGGCGGGCAACGGGTTCGCTGCGTGGACGATCGACAAGCTCGACATCGTGATCGAGGGTGGCGCGCAGGACGGCGCGGCGAAGGGCGCCAATGGCGGGCGCGTCGCGATCATGAAAGGGCTGAACCACAACGGTCTGCGGTTGGACGGCAGCGTCGGCAAGAGCTTCGCATACGGGGCGCAATCCGGCACGCTGATCGTTCAGGGCGACGCGGACTCGCGGGCGTGCGTCCGGCTGTCCGGCGCGGACGTGATCTTCGGCGGAGAGCTTCACCGCCCGATTGACGACAGCGAAGGCGTGCTCGGCACGTACGCCAACCTCAAGGGCTTCGCGTGCGAGTATATGACTTCGGGCCGCGTCGTGATCCTGGGCGACCCCGGTCCCTACGCCTTCGCCGGAATGACGGGCGGCGTGGTCTACCAGCAGCTCAGCCCGGAAATGGGCCTGGACGAGCGCGCGCTCCGGCGGCGGATTGGGCGTGGCGCAAAGGTCGCCATCCAGCCGCTCGACGACAGCGACATCCCGCAGTTGCAGGAATTGCTTGGGCAATACATCGCCGCGCTGGAACAGACCGACCAGCTCGACACCGCCGACCAGATTCACGCGCTGGCGCGGCCCTGGGTGCTTCAGCAGCGGTTTGTGAAGATCGTCCCGGCGTAAAAATCCCGGATTGGTGGGGAGCCAATCGCGCATCGTGGCAAACAGGCGGAGCGTGCTCCGCCTGTTTGTCCGGTGGTTGCGGTAAAAGCAGGCGCAACAGATTACGATCCTGCGAAAACAGAGCCGGGAGAGAGGCGGCGCGCTGCGCTGAATGTGCTCTCAGAGCGGGCTTGGCGGCTTGGTTAGTTCCAACAAAGGGATTGTCGACGCGCGATCCGTGTGCTATCCTTGACAATCAGAATTCACGATCCGCAGGAACACCTTGAGCACAATGGATCTTCTGAGCATCATCCGCCGTCTGTCCCGCCGCCGTCCGGCTCTCCCGAGAGGGGGTCCGGCCTAGTTGTGCTGGCGCGGAAGGACGACGATCTCGCAGCGCACACATCGCCCCCGGACCCTCGGGGGCGATTTTGATTCAGGCAGGAGAGTGCCATGAGCGTGGTTGATGTGGGGATTTACGGCGCAACCGGGTACACCGGGCTGGAGCTGGTTCGCCTGCTCGAAGCGCATCCGAGCGCACGCATCCGTTTTGTGACTTCGGAGAGTGCCGCCGGGACCCGCCTGCGCGCTAGCCATCCATCAGCGCCGGATCTGGCGCTCGTCAGCGCCGCCGACGCGCCGTTGGACGAAGTGCAGGTCGTCTTCCTCTGCCTGCCGCACACCCAGTCTGCCACGATCGCCGCACAAGCGGTGGCGCAGAGCGTGCGTGTGGTCGATCTCTCCGCCGACCTGCGGATCAATGACCCGGCCGAGTACGAGCGTTGGTACAAGGTGACGCATCCAGCGCCCGACCTGCTCCCCGCGCCCTATGGCCTGCCGGAGCTGAATCGCTTCCCGCTGCTTGGCGCGAAGGTCGTCGCCAACCCCGGCTGCTACGCGACTGCTCTACTGCTGGCGACGGTTCCGCTGGCGCGCGCCGGTCTGTTCGTGCCCAACGCGCCGCTGATTATCGACGCCAAGTCCGGCGTGACGGGCGCGGGGCGCTCGCCGAAGGCGCACCTGCTGTTCGGTGAGGTGCAGGGCAACTTCTCTCCCTACAACATCGGGCGCGTGCACCGTCACCTCGCAGAAGTCGAGCAGGAATTGGCGCGCGCCGGATACAACGGCTGCCCGCCGATCTTCACGCCGCACCTGCTGCCCACCGATCGCGGGATTCTCGCCGCGATCTACGCGCAGGTGACCGACCTCGACGCCGCGCAGGATGCCATCCGCCAGGCGTATGCGACCGAGCCGCTGGTGGACGTGCTACCGGCAGGCGAACTGGCGACGCTGGCGCACGTGGTCCGCTCGCCACGCGCCGTCCTCTCGCTGACGCCCACTGAGGGCAACATCCTGATCATCATGTCCGCGCTGGACAATCTGATGAAGGGTGCGGCCTCGCAGGCGGTGCAGAATTTCAACCTGATGATGAACTTCCCGGAAACGGCCGGTCTGCTTCCGGCGTAGAAACAGGAGCGCGCGATGATGCCCACCACGCCCATGATGCCAGACACGCTACCTGTGGTCATCAAGATCGGCGGCAACGAAATGGACCGGCCGGGCTTCTTCGATCAGCTTGCCCAGGCGGTCGCCACCGTCCAGCAGCAGACGCCCTGCATCCTCGTCCACGGCGGCGGGCAGGCGATCAACCGGCTACAAGCGCGGCTCGGCCTGCAAGCGGTGTATCATAACGGCCAGCGTGTCACCGACGATGCCGCACTCGAAGCCGCCGAGATGGTGCTCTCCGGTCAGGTGAACAAGCAAATCGTGCTGGCGTTGCTGCGCGCCGGAGTGGATGCGATCGGCATCAGCGGGGTAGACCGTGGCTTGCTGACGGTCGAACCGTGGGCACCGGAGATGGGCCGCGTCGGGCGGATCGTGAGCGTTCGCACCGCGCCGCTGTTCGAGCTATGCGCGCTGAACGTCGTGCCGGTGATCTCTCCGATCTCCAGCGGGCCGGATGGGACGTACAACGTCAACGCCGATCACGCGGCCGGGGCTATCGCCGGGGCGCTTAAGGCCGCACACGCCGCCTTCGTGACCAACGTGCCGGGCGTGCGCGTCGGAGAGGCGATCGCGCCGACGCTGTCCGTTGCCGAGGCGGAAGACCTGATCGCCCAGGGTATTATTCACGGCGGCATGATTCCGAAAGTTCAGGCCGCGCTGGCCGCCGTCGCCAACGGCGTCCGCCAGGCGGTGATCACCGATCTGCCCGGCCTCGCCGCCGGGACCGGGACCGTATTTGTAGCCTAAGGGGCGCGCCATGGAGAGCCAGTTGCTCAACGAAGTGATCGAGAAGTCAAACGAGTACGTGCTGGGGACGTACGTCCGCGCGCCATTCGTGCTGGAGCGCGGCGAAGGGATGTGGGTTTACGACACCGAGGGGCGCGCCTATCTGGATTTCGGCGCGGGGATCAGCGTCAACAACCTGGGCCATTGCGATCCCGGCGTCGTAGCCGCCGTGACCGCACAGATCGCGCAGCTTTCGCACACCTGTAACCTGTTCTACACCGCGCCGCAGGCTGAGCTGGCCGAAGCGCTGTGCCAGTCCAGCTTCGCCGATAAGGTCTTTTTCGCCAACTCCGGTGCGGAAGCGATTGAGGCGGCGATCAAGTTTGCCCGCAAATATGCGCTTGTGAACCACGGTCCCGGCAAAACCGGGATCGTGGTGTTTACGGGGGCGTTTCACGGGCGGACGGCGGGCGCGCTCGCGATGACGCCGAAGGAGCGCTATCAGGCGCCCTTCCGCCCGCTGATGCCCGGCGTGACCTGCGCGCCGTTCAACGACTCCGAGGCGGCGCTCGAAGCGATTGGGCCAGAGACGTGCGCCGTGTTCGTGGAGCCAGTGCAGGGCGAAGGCGGCATCAACCCCGCCGATGTGGCCTTCCTGCAAACGCTACGCGACGCCTGCGACCGGGTTGGCGCGCTGCTGGTGTTCGACGAGATCCAGTGCGGCATCGGGCGGACCGGTACGCTCTGGGCCTACGAGCAGACCGGCGTGACGCCCGACATGATGACCGCGGCTAAGGCGCTCGGCGGCGGGCTGCCGATCGGCGCGACCCTGCTGACCGATCGCGTTGCCGCCGCGCTGGAACCCGGCGACCACGGCAGCACGTTCGGAGGCGGGCCAGTCGTGTGCCGCGCAGCGCTCGCCGTGCTGGAGCGTGTGAGCGATCCCGCCTTGCTGGCGCACGTCCGCGAGATGGGCGCGCGGCTGGTCGACGGGCTGCACGCGATCAACTCGCCGCACATCATCGCGGTTCGCGGGCGCGGGCTGATGGTCGGCGTGGAGCTCGATGTTGAAGTCGGACCGGTGATTGCGGCGGGCTGGGCGCGCGGCGTGGTGATGCTCAACGCCGGAACGCACGTCCTGCGCCTGCTGCCGCCGCTGATCGTCGAGCCGGAGCACATCGACACGCTGCTCGCCGCGCTGAGCGACATCCTGTGGGAGATCGACGCGGTATGAAGTTGCGCCCGGCTCAGGCTCACGAGATCGAAGCGATCCGCGCGCTTTTCGCGGAAGAAGTTGCCGCCGGACGGATGCTGCCGCGCGCCGCAGATGACATCCGCGCGCACCTGGACGACTGGATCGTCGCCGAGGCGGACGGTCAGATCGTCGGGTGCGTGTCGCTGGTGCGGTTCAACGCGTCGCTGTGCGAGGTGCGGTCGCTCGCCGTCCATCCGGCGTTTCGCGGGCGAGGGATTGCAAGCGAGCTGGTCCGCGAGGCAATCGCACTGGCGGAGCAACGCGGGATCGAGCGCGTGCTGGTGCTTACCCGCGCGGCAGAGCTGTTTGAAAAGCTCGGCTTCCATCGGGATTTCGTCGCCAACTTCCCCGAAAAAGTCTGGCGAGACTGCGCGCCATGCCCCTTCCGCCACGCCTGTGACGAAGTTGCACTGATTTATCCCATCGTAGAAAAGGAAGCGATCGGTGTCCAACCAAGAATATTTCCCTAAAGGGTTTCGCGCGGCGGGAGTGGCGTGTGGCCTCAAGCGGGACGGGCAGCTCGACCTCGCGCTGATCGCCAGCGACCGTCCGTGCGCCGCCGCCGCACTCTTCACGACCAACCGCGTCAAAGCCGCGCCCGTGCTTTACGACCAGGAGATCCTCGCGCGTACCGATGCCACCGTCCGCGCGGTGATCGCCAACACTGGCAGCGCCAACGCCTGCACCGGAGAGGACGGGCTGGCGCGCACGCGTCACACGGCGCAGACCGTCGCGCAGGCGCTTGGATGCGCGCCGGACGAGGTGCTGGTGCTCTCGACCGGTGTGATCGGCCTGCCGCTGCCGCTGGAACCCATCGAGCGCGGGATCGCAGAGCTCCAAACGGAGCTTTCGCGGGACGGCTGGCCATTTGCCGCGCAGGCGATCATGACGACCGACACGCGCGCAAAGCTGGGCGGGCTGATCTACCCGGAAGGCTACATTTTCACCGGAATCGCGAAAGGCGCCGGGATGATCGCGCCAAACATGGCGACCATGCTGTGCGTGATCGCGACCGACGCCGAGATCGAGCGCGATTTGCTCCAGCGCGCGTTGCAACGCGCCGCCGACGCCAGTTTCAACCGGATCGTGGTGGACGGCGACATGAGCACCAACGACACGGTGATCGCGCTCGCCAATGGTGCGTCAGGCGTCCGCGTGACGGACGAAGATGCGCTCGTCACAGCGCTGCAAGCGATCTGCACCTCGCTGGCCCAGGAGATTGTCCGTGACGGCGAGGGCGCGACGAAGTTCGTCACCGTGCACGTCACCGGCGCGCCCGACGAAGACAGCGCGCGACAGGTCGCCCGTGCGATTGCGACATCCGCGTTGGTCAAAACGGCGTTCTACGGCGCCGATCCGAACTGGGGACGGATTCTGTGCGCGGCGGGGTATTCTGGCGTCGAAGTTCAGCCGGAGCGGATGGCGCTGTGGCTGCTCGACGCGGCAGGCGAGGACGCGATCCAGCTTGTCGAGCGCGGCGAGCCGTCCGACTACGACGAGCAAGCAGCCATCGCGCTGATGCAGGAGCCAGAATGGGGTGTGCGCCTCGACCTTGGTTTGGGCAAAGAGTCCACCTGGGTATGGACATGCGACCTCAGCCACGAGTATGTGTCGATCAATGGCCACTATCGAACCTAGGCCACTTGACATTTTATACAAATGCGTTGACAAAAATTCTGCGGGGTGCTAACCTGTACCCAGCTTAACAACTGAATAGCAGTCATGCCCCTTCTTATCCAGAGAGGCGGAGGGACCGGCCCGATGAAGCCTCGGCAACCGTCTGGAACCCGCGAGGGAACCAGGCATGGTGCCAATTCCGGCAGAATGCAAATTTCTGGAAGATGAGAAGGCATTTGGTCGCCGATCTATGGTCAGTAATCAAATCCTTCTCACTCCGAGAGGGATTTTTTATTCTCGCTCGGACGCGAGGGGAGACTGCGCCATGTGACCGCATCATTGCAAACACGGAGCAGACATCATGACCAAGAACGGTAACGGCAACAAGGCTCAGGACTTCCGCTTCGAGACGCTGGCGCTCCACGCTGGCTATTCCCCCGACCCCGTCACCGGAGCGCGCGCTGTCCCCATCTATCAGACAACCTCGTACCAGTTCCGCGACACCGACCACGCGGCGGCGCTGTTCAGCCTGCAAGAGCCGGGCAACATCTACACCCGTATCATGAACCCGACCAATGATGCGTTCGAGCAGCGAATCGCCGCGCTGGAAGGCGGCATCGGCGCGCTGGCGACGTCGTCCGGCCAGAGCGCGGAGACGCTCACCGTCTTCACGCTGTGCAACGCGGGAGATGAGATCATCTCGTCGAGCGCGCTTTACGGCGGCACCTACACACTGTTCTCGCAGAGCTTGCGGCGCCTGGGCATCACCACGCGTTTCGTGACCGAGAACACGCCGGAAGCGTATGAAGCGCTGATCAACGAGAAGACCCGCCTGATTTACCTGGAAGTGATCGGCAATCCGAAGCTCTCCGTGCCGGACTTCGAGGGCATCACCGCCGTCGCGCACGCACACGGGATCCCGGTGGTGTGCGACAACACCTTCGCCACACCGTACCTCTGCCGTCCGTTCGAGCACGGCGTCGATATCGTCGTCCACTCCACCACCAAGTGGATCGGCGGCCACGGCCTGAGCATCGGCGGCGTGATCGTCGATAGCGGTAAGTTCGACTGGAAGGCGAGCGGCCGGCACAACGGCCTGGTCGAGCCGGAGCCTGCCTATCACGACCTGGTGATTGCGGACGCACTCGGTCCGGCGGCGTTCATCGGACGCGCGCGTATCGTCGGCCTGCGAGACTTCGGCCCGTGCCAGTCGCCGTTCAACAGCTTCCTGAACCTGATCGGTCTGGAAACGCTCGCGCTACGCATCCAGCGCCATGTCGAGAACGCCCAGGCGGTCGCCGAGTTCCTGGAGCAGCATCCGGCTGTGACGTGGGTCAACTACCCCGGCCTGCCCAGCCACGAAAGCTACGAGCGCGCCAAGAAGTATCTGCCGAAGGGTGCGGGCGCGGTCATCGGCTTCGGCGTGAAGGGCGGCAAGGAAGCGGGCCGCGCGTTCATCGACAATCTCAAGCTGTTCTCGCACCTGGCAAACGTTGGAGACGCGCGCTCGCTGGCAATTCACCCGGCGACGACCACGCACCAGCAGCTAAGCGAGGAAGAGCAGATCGCCTCGGGCGTGACGGATGATTACGTGCGGCTGGCGGTCGGCATCGAAGCGATCGAAGACATCCTGGCCGATCTGGATCAGGCGTTGACCATCTCGCAAGGCGTGACGACTCACGCGCTGACTCAGTAGCGAGGTGTGCCGATGCTCTTGGTGAAAGAACCCGTGCGCACCTCGCCGGATTCCCGCACCTCTTCGGACCGCCGATCGAGCCCCGGCTCGGTCGGCGTCGTCCGGCGTCAGTCCATCCTGTTCGACCGAACGCTCCGCCTTCGTGCAGGCGGCACGCTTCGCCCCTTCACCATTGCCTACGAAACGTACGGCACGCTCAACGCGACTCGCTCCAACGCAATCCTGATCTGCCATGCGTTGTCGGGTGATGGGCACGTGGCAGGCTTCCACACCGACGCACCTGATGAAAAACCCGGATGGTGGGATGACGCGGTCGGGCCGGGCAAGATGTTCGACACCGACCGCTACTTTGTTGTCTGTTCGAACGTAATCGGCGGCTGCCAGGGCAGCACCGGGCCATCGTCGATAGCGCCGGACGGCAAGCCCTACGGCATGCGCTTCCCTGTAGTCACTATCGCAGACATGGTGCAGGCGCAGCGCCACCTGATGGATGCCCTCGGCATCGAGCGATGGTTCGCGGTGGCGGGCGGCAGCATGGGCGCGATGCAGGCGCTCCAGTGGGCGGTTGAAACGCCAGAACGTGTGGCGAACGTCATCTTTCTGGCGAGCACGCCGCGCTCGTCGGCGCTACAGATCGCGTTCAATGAGACGGGGCGCCAGGCGATCTACGCCGATCCGAACTGGCGCAACGGCGACTACTATGGCGGCCCGGCTCCGGAAAGCGGGCTGGCGGTCGCGCGGATGGTCGCGCATATCACGTACATGAGCGATCGCTCGATGGAGTCGAAGTTTGGCCGCAGGCTGCAAGACGCCGACACACTCCCCTACCGCTTCGACCGGCCGGAGTTCGCGGTCGAGAGCTATCTGGCGCACCAGGGCGAGCAATTCGTCCGCCGCTTCGACGCCAACAGCTACATCTACATCACGAAGGCGATCGACTACTTCGACATCGGCGCGGATTACGGCTCGCTGCACGCAGCTTTGCAGCGCACCCAGGCGAATTTCCTGGTGGCGAGCTTTTCCAGCGACTGGCTCTATCCGGCGGAGCAGGCGCTCGAAATGGTGCGGGTGCTCGAGCAACTTGGGCGGCCGGTCGAGTATCATCTGATCGACGCGCCATTCGGGCACGACTCGTTCCTGGTGGAAGTGGATCGCATGACCGCGGTGATCGGGGAGTTCCTCGCCCGCCAGAGTGAGGCGCAAGTCTAGACAAAACTGCGAAAGGCGGCTTCGCGTCGCCCTCGCCAGAAAAAAAAGAAAGGGCCGCTCGACATGAGTTGGCCCATTTCTTTGTTACCGCCGGAATGGTGTCGGGGTTCAGATGATACCGGGCAGCGCCGAAAATCCCTGTTTACGCTCCTGCCCCACGCTGAGCAGCTCTCGCACGATCGCGCCTAACTCGCGGTGGACGGCCATCTTGGACAGGTAGAGGTTCGCCCCTGCTTCGAAGCTGTGCCGCTTGGTTTCGCTATCCGTACGCGCCGAAAGCATGACCACTGGCGTCTCGGACGTCTCAGGCCGCTGGCGGATGCGCTGGCACAGCTCGATGCCATCCATGCCGGGCATCATCACGTCCAGCACAAACAAATCCGGGGTCGACGACTCGAGCAGGGCCAGCGCGGTGAACGCGTCTCTGGCTTTTAGGACGCTGAAACCCTGGCGTTGCAGGATCAGCCCCACCAGGTCCAGCATTCCGCTTTCGTCGTCTACCAACATGATTTGCCGCTTCATTATTCCGGTCTTTCTGTTCAGCCTGAGCGTCTCAGGTCGCATGGTCATCAGTGTAGTGCAATCTCGAGCGTCAACGAGCGCTGGTCTGCGAAGCGGAAAGGTGAGGGGCGGGTTTCCCCGCCCTACCGTGCGTACTCCGCCTGCGGCGCAGAGACGATAGCTTGCGCCAGTTCCACGAGCGAGTCGGCCTTAATTGTCCGCAGCCATCCCTGAGTTTCGGTAGAGAGCCCGAACGCTTCCATCAGGGTGCCGTCACGCTGGTCCACCAGCCGCCCGCGGATCTCCTCGTCGAGCAGGGCCACGCCCATCAGGTTGTCAAGGCGCCGGCGCTCGTCTTTGCTGAGCATGTACTGCCACCAGGCGTCTGAACCGGCGAACCCTTGCCCTTTTGGCCAGGGCGAGACATCCATGACGGGGCCTTGATCGTTGAGAGCCATCTTCGTGTACTCCTGCTTCTGCTTCATTGAAACTGCGTTACCACCAAGCGAAAGTTGCCAAGAAGTCGAAGAGAAAGTGTGGGGTAAGCCTTGTGGCTTACGGCCCACCCGAGGTCGCGCTGGCGGCGATGGCGGACATTTCGGGCATCAGCACCACAGACAGAGCCAGGATGGTAACCAGGCCGAACACGACGAGTACGACGGCGGCGCGGGTTTGGTTCGTGACGAACCACAGCACCAGTGCTAACAGACCGTTCTTAGCATTGCTCAACATTTTGTATCTCTCCTCGTTTGATTTTTGTCTGTGCCAAAGACAAACCTACAATAACCTGGGGTGTGCAACAAAGTGCTTACCAAAAACCCAAAAAGGTAAACAAAAACCGCCTTTTGGGCGGTTAGTGACAAAAAGCATGTGATCGGAGTGACAAACGTCTACTCGAGGAGTCGCCTCGCGAGGGCTACAGTCTCTTCAGATGGCTCGACGCCCAGCTCTTCATCGAGCAGTTCTTCGAGAGTTTGCAGGTGTCCGAGTATTAATTTACGCTCGCCCATCTGAGCGTAACACATCATGATCGAGCGGTGGATGTCCTCACGATAGGGCTCTTCTTCCAGCGCGCGCTTGAAGGCGTTCACAGCATTATGAAGGTCGTTGCGGGCGCGAGCGCATTCCCCTAGCCCGATCAACGCCTCAAGATACGCTTCGCGCAAGGATTCGCGCAGCGGGATCACCCAACTGGGATCAAGCGACGGAAGAAAGTCACCCCTATAGAGGTCTACCGCGCGCCGCCAGAGATCCTCGGTCCGCGCGTCGCGCGGAGGCAGCAAGCGCGCCTGTTTAGTCAATGTCTGTAGTTCGTGCGCATCGCACCACAGATCAATATCCGGATTGATCTGGTACAGATCATCCACGAACATGATCACGTTTTCGCCAAGCGCTTGCCGCGCGCGGTAGAGCGTGGTGTGGAAATTCGAGCGCACACGTTTCAGCGAGCTATCCGGCCAGAACGCCAGGCTGATGCGCTCGCGCGTTTCCGGACCGAAAAAGAGCAGGTACAGGAATAATTCGCGCGCCGATGTCGCGCG